>JGI2924J29684_1078732_pt1 | contig 145894 bp, 124 predicted proteins | sample BenlonsequencITS_FD_29684 | JGI IMG/M metagenome (IMG submission 29684) | reverse complement strand
CTTTGTGTGTGCACAACCTAGTGGGATAGGGCGTGCACAAGGATATGACATTGGGTGTGCACAACGTGCTGACACTTTACAAGGGGAAACCAGACAGGCGTGACAAAAATCTAGATTTCCGCCAGGTTTTGGCACGCCTGTCCGGTTTAGGGGATTGGAAACCGGACACACGTGACAGAACTTCGAGTTTTTCGCCAATCTTGTCACGCCTGTCTGGTTTGCCTCGAGAAGGGTGATTTCACGGCCAAGACTTCTAAAAGTTCGACCTCACAGAATCGCTTCTAAGGGCCTAAAGCTGCTCTCCCCAGAACTCACTACCCATATGGAAATCTCGACGCCTTAAACGCCTATGTTTCGAGGTTGCTTCTTAACAGCGATTTCACGGTTCCAATACCTCAAGCTCAATTTCTCAGCGGCGATTTCGCTCGGTTTTCCCCGGTTTTCCGACCGAAATCGCTGTTAAGAAATCGACATTTAGGAGTTAGCCAGTTCTTTGCCCGCGATGTATCCGAATGCCAGCGCTGGGCCAAGGTTGATGCCACCTGCTGGGTAGAAACCACCCATGATGGAGGCACGATCGTTGCCTGCGGTGTAGAGGCCATCGATGATCGTGTCGTCATCGCGGAGAACTCGTGATTTTCCATCGGCTTTGATGCCATCGAAGGTGCCAAACGAACCCGGAACAACTTTCACAGCGTAGAACGGGCCCTTTTCGATTGGTGCGAGTGATGGGTTGGGGCCGATCTTGGGGTCGCCACCGTACTTGTTGAATGAAGTGGATCCGCGACCGAATTCTGGGTCTTCGCCCCGGCGCGCGTTTTCATTGAATTCCGTGACGGTGGCGCGCAAACCTGCAGGATCAATGCCACATTTTTGGGCTAGTTCCTCGATGGTTTTGCCCTTTACCAAGTATCCAGAACGCAGGTATGGGGTGAGTGGTACGGGTAGTGGCTTGGCCATTCCCAGTGGGTATTTGCGCACGAAGGTGGAGTCGGCGATCTGCCAGGATGCAACTGGTTCGCCTTCGGGGGCTGCTTTCAGCATGGCGTCAACGTAGTCGTAGTAGCCGTTGGCTTCATTGACGAATCGCTTACCTGTGGAGACAACACCGATGGAGCCTGGTTTTGCGCGGTCCATGATGTGGGGGAAGGTGCCGACTTTTCCGTTGAAGTATGGGACCAATGAAACAGGGCACCATGCTGCTGGGGATTTCAGGTCGTTGACAAAACCTGCACCGATTTCCCGAGCCATGGATAGTCCGTCGCCGGTGGTTTCTGCTGGCGCGAGGGTCCAGTGTTCTTGACCTGATGGGGTGCGTGGGAAGAGTTCCTTGCGCAGGTCAACGTTGTTGGGGAATCCACCAGTGGCGAGCACGACGCCGGCAGTGGCTTCGAAATCTACCAAGCCCTGTGGGGTTTGTACTTTCACGCCGGTAACGCGGTCGTTTTTGTAATTCAACGACACTGCGGAGTGATTGACCAGGAGATCAACGCCCAGCTTGTCTGCAGAGGTAGCCAGTCGAGCGGTGAGTGCTGCACCGTTGACCATCTGCATATTGCGTTTGTGCACGACCATGTCCCACATGTGCACGATGACGCGCCTGGCGGCATGTACCCAACCACGTGGATCGAACTGTGAAGCAGAGAGGAATTTCGTCAGGTCAGGCCCAGCCATGATGCCCATTCCCAGGAAGGAGGTTTCATACAGCTGGTGGCGCAGTTTTGGAAGAACACTCTTGGGTACTTTGCGTCCGTTGAATGGTTTTGGCCCAACGGAGCGGTGTCCAGTGCCAGCACCGGGGAGGTTGCCGTAGATGTCGTTGATTTTCGCGCCGGGGGTCCACTGCAGGTCGGTGTTTTTTTCAAAGAAATCGACCATTTCAGGGGCTGCGTCCAAGAAGGCGGAGATGTTGTCTTCTTGGTAGTACTCCCCCACTACCGCTTGCAGGTAGGTTTGGAATTCTTCTTTGGATTCCACTACTCCGTCTTTGCGCGCAAGGCTGGTTCCAGGAGTCCAAGCCCAACCGCCGGACCAGGTGGTGGCTCCACCGAGTACTGAGGCCTTTTCAATTACAGCGACTTTCTTACCGCCGTAAGCTGCACTGACTGCAGCTGATAATCCGCCAGCGCCGGAACCGACAACGATGACATCATATTGGTGTTTCATTTAGACTGCTTCCTCAATTTTTTCTAACAGAGCTTGGGTGGTGTTGTAGAGGTGGTTGATCCATCCGGCGTCGCCACGAGAGGCTACTTCCCCATCGTTGGGGGTCTCCACGCTGAGTGGGACGTTAGAATCCAGGGCGTTGACAAAGGTCAGGAGGTTTTGTTCACCTTCGCCGGGAGCCAGACGCAGGGAGCGGGATTCTGTAACCAGTCCGTCGAGGTCAGCCGGGCGTTGCAGAGGGCTATCGCAAAGCTGGAGAACTCCTAGAACATCGGTGACGTCGGTGAGTTCTTCTGGGGTGGCTCCGAACCTGGCCATGTGCAAGGTGTCCGCCACGACTTTTCCGCCGGAGTCTCTGGCGATTGCTGCTGCCTGCGGAATGGAATGCACGCTGCGGTAAGAGATTGGCTCTAGGGCTGGGGTGACTCCGAAATCACGGGCATCGTCAACCATGGCACCGATCGTGTCGGTCAGGGGCGCAATGTTGTCATCACCGGCGGCGATGGTGAAGGTTTTAGCTCCCAGTGCTCCGGCGGCTTCTAGTGCGGGAAGCCAGGCCTCGCGGGTGGTGTCTGCGTTTACCTGTAGGAATTCAGTGTCGAGCACATACAGGGCGGTTTCTTTCAACGCTTGTTGGGTTGCAGCCAGCAGTGGGGATCCTGGGGAAAGGTCATATACACGTTCGTTGGGGGTTACTGCGATGACGCGCAGACCGACAAAGGAGAAACCAGTGGCAGCTGCGAGGCGCACTAGTTGATCAGGTGGTGTGGACAGGGAGGATAAAGGTGCAAGACCGATTTGGCGTGACGTTTTAAAAGCTTCCGTTAGATCAAAGAGACCGGCTGGTGGGTGGCTGCTGATTCGTAGACACCAAGGAGAACTTTCAGAGCTCTGGTGGCATCGCGGCCGGTGATCAGTGGTGGGCGGCCTTCGTTGAGCGCATCGATAAAGTCTGCGATCTGGGCGGTGTGATACGGGATCAAAGCACCGTTGATGATGGAAAGATCGGCATTGGGATAAAGATCCGCGGGGTGGGATGGGGTGGTTTCGACGGTGTCGTTTTCACTGCGAACAATGAGCCTGCCGTCGGTACCTTCAGGGAATTCCAGGATCGTCATGGTGGCACCCTTTGTTCCCATCACCTGCACTTGTGCGCCGAGTGCTGGCTCTGCGGCGGTGGTGGCTGAAATTGTGGCCAACGCGCCCGATTCAAAACGCACAGTGGCAACGGCGCTGTCTTCGACTTCGATGTTGTCGCCGTGTTTGAAGGAGTTGGTGTAGCCGAAAACTTCCACGGGTTCGCCCAACAGCCAGTACAAAAGATCGATGTAGTGGATGGCTTGAGTCATGAGCACTCCACCGCCATCGGCTGCCCAGGTTCCTCGCCATGGGGTTGCTGTGTAATAGGAATGCTCTCGGTAAAGCGCTACCGTGCATTGGCCCATGACGGCTCCTTTTTCATTTTTTGAGCCGCGGGCCAGAAGCGGCGCTGGAAGAGCACGCCAAGTTGGACCCCTGCGGACTCGCAGGCATCGATCATGCGCTGTGCGGAATCGAGTTCGATGGCGATTGGCTTCTCACAAAGCACGTGCACTCCGGCGGCAGCAGCGGCGAGGACCACTGTTTCGTGGGTTGGATGTGGGGTGCAGACTGCGACAATGTCCACCCCGGAGGCGAGGATCTCATCGACAGACGTGAAACTGGGAGAAATTCCATATTTCGCTGCGGTTTCCGATGCTTTCGCACCATCCACATCACAGACTGCGCTGACTTCTGCGCCGGGGATTGCCTGAACTGCTTCGATATGGTTTCGGCTGATTGCACCGCAACCGATGATGCCGACTTTCCAGATCTTGTCAGACATTATTTCTTCCCTAGATCTTCAAGCTTGGTGAAGGCGGTTTCCTTGGTGGTCAAAATAACTGCGGCAGACAGTGCGATTGCGCCGATGATGAATCCCGCAACAGCTTCCCAACCGTTCCATGCGTACAGGGCGGTGGCGATGGTTGGTGCGAAACCAACGATGATCAGACCGAGCTGGTTGCCCATAGCCATGCCGGTGTAGCGCACGGAAGATGCGAACATTTCTGGGAAGAAAATGGTCCACACGCCGTTCCAGCAGGAGTAGAACAAACCTTGGTTGACCAAGCACAGTGCGAAGATCAGCACAAGGTCAGCTTCAGAGATTGCCTGGAAGTAGAAGTAGGTGGTGATTGCACAGGTGATGGCCCCGAACAGCAAGACTGGCTTGCGGCCAATGCGGTCAGAGACCCACGCGGCCAAAGGAATCGTTCCGATGGAAAGCCCCAGCGCGATGGTGTTCACCATCACCATGAAGGAACGATCGATGCCGATTTCGTTGGCGGCGTATGCCAGTGCGTAAACGTTGAAAGTGGTCTGAACAACGGCGAAGAAGGTGATCAGGAAAACTCGTGCGACATCAATGCCCTGGGTGCGCAGCACAGCCAAAGCCGGAGCGCCTGCGTCCTCTTCGGCCTTCTCAGTTGATGCTTCCTCCAGTCGGGTGCGCACGAAGTATGCGACAACTAAAACCAGTGCGGAAAGCAGGAAAGGTACGCGCCAGCCCCATGACATGAGGTGTTCTTCCGGCAGCATCAAGAACGGGATAAATACCAAGCCAGCCAGGACGTTTCCAACTGAGCAACCCGCCATCACCGATGAGGTGAAGAATCCACGCTTGCCTTCAGGAGAATGTTCCATGGTCAGTGTGGATGCACCTGCAGCTTCTGCGACTGCAGAGAATCCCTATGCGATGCGGGCGATCATCAACAGCACGGTCGCCCAAATGCCGATCTGTCCGTAGGTGGGCAGAAGTCCGATGGAAATGGAGGCGATACCCATGATCATCAACGTCACCATGAGGGCGGTTTTGCGACTGATCTTATCGCCAACATGTCCCATCACCAGACCACCGATGGGGCGCGCAATGTACGCAACACCGAATGAGGCGAGAGAGCCGATCGTCGCGACGACTGGGTCGCCCTGTGGGAAGAAGAGGTGATTGAACAGCAGCGCGGAGGCGGTGCCGTAAATGACAAAGTCGTAGTACTCCAGAGTCGAACCCAAAAGTGACGCCAAGGCGGCTTTCTTTGGGGACTTTGCTGGGCTTTCTGCCTCACGCAGCTTCAAAGATGCAGTTTCAGGAGCGGCGGTTGCGGTCCTCACGGTTTCCATGTGATCACCCTTTCTCATTAAGAATCATGAACTTAATCACGTTTAATGTTCTTTAGAATAGGTGTCACAAACACACAACCAAGTTCTTCCCATTCAATGGGAAGAGGTGGGTGTAGGGGCATTCACGCCAAATGGGCGCGTTCGAAATGCGAACTTAATATAGAGAGTCTTTTTGTAGCCTTACGCTGAGCTTTTGGCATGCATCAAGCACCACAGAAACCGCCTGATTCACATCAATTTCATCGTTCCTCGCCACTACCCCCACTGATGCCCGAACAACCCCTTTTCGATCAAAAACCGGAGCCGCAACCGCCGTATTCTCCGGAATCAGACCACCCACAAATACAAAATGCCCCGTCGCGCGAATTTCCGGGAGCATCGCAGCTACAGCAGCACCATCCGTAATATCCCCCGAAATGGAATCCTTAAACGGCGAACTCGTCACTGCCTTAATGGTTTGCGGCGAAGCAAACGCCAACATCACCAACCCCAATGATGTGGTGTGCAAATCCAAACGCCCCGCATGCCTGCCCAAAAGACGCAGCTGACTATCCGTCGAATCGAAACGCTCCACATACAAAATCGTACGATCCACAAAATCCGGCACCGCCAAACACACGTATTGCCCCAGCTCTTCACGCACATCACTCAAGATGGTCTGAGCTTGCAGCCTCATGCGCTCCAAAGGATTCGCCCTCACAAACGTCTCCCACGCATGCGTGCCGATGCCATATTTGCCGTCAGAAAAGCGCTCCAGCAACTTCACCGACGTCAATTCCACGACCAAACGGTGCGCCGTCGAGCTAGGCAAACCACTGCGACGCGCGATTTCCGAGGCCCCAACCTCGCGTTTTCTGCATCAAAGCAGTGCAACACCCGCATGGTGCGTTGCAACACCGTTTCCCCCGATGAAGAATTAGCCATGCCCAAAGTATAGGGAAGCGTCGAAAAGCATTTTGCTTTTCGACGCCAACCTCCGGCTTAACCCTTAATGCGACGCTGGCGCGAGAACTCCGACAGCACGACGCCGGCAGCAACCGAAGCGTTCAGCGATTCAACCCAGCCCTCGGTGGGTATGGACATGATGGTGTCGCAGTTTTCGCGAACGAGACGGGAAATTCCCTTGCCCTCAGAACCGACGACGATGACAACGTTGTCGGTGCCGTCGTAGGTGTCCAAAGTGTGGTCGCCGCCAGCGTCAAGGCCGACGACCTGGTAACCGTTTTGCTGGAATTCCTTCACGACACGAGTCATGTTGGTTTCCTTCGCCACTGGCACACGCGCTGCGGTACCAGCAGAAGTACGCCATGCAACAGCGGTCACAGATGCTGAACGACGCTCCGGAATGATGACACCGTTGCCGCCGAAAGCACCGACGGAACGAATCACAGCACCCAAGTTACGTGGGTCGGTGATGTTATCCAGAATCACGAACATGCCTGGCTTCTTAGAAGCCGCAGCATTGGCGATCAGATCATGAACATCTGCGTACTCGTAAGGAGGGATCGCCAGGCCGATGCCCTGGTGCATGCCGTTGCCGGTCATACGATCCAGCTCCAGCTTGTTAACCTCCAGCACTGGAAGATTTCGGCCAGCCGCAGTGTGCACTGCCTCGCTCAGACGCTCATCGTTCGCCGCACCCTCTGCAACATACAAAGCAGTCGCTGGAACGCGTGCATGCAGACATTCCAGCACTGGGTTACGGCCCACAACCAACTCTGGCATTTCACGCTGGTGGCGTCCACGATCACGACGATCACGCTCCACCTTGCGCTTGTGAGCTGCGTGATAGGTGCGATCCTCAGCTTTAGGGGTAGGCCCCTTACCTTTCAGACCGCGACGAACCTGTCCGCCACTGCCCTTGGTTGCACCTTTTTTATTGGTCTTGCGTAAGCCGCCTCGACGACTGTCATTTCCTGCCATGTTTAAATTATCTCCTTAAAAGTGTCTGTAATTACTGCAATTTCCATGTAGCGCCATCTGCGGTATCCACAACCTCAATACCAGCATCGGCAAGACGATCTCGAACCTCATCAGCAACCGCCCAATTCTTCTCAGCACGAGCAGTTGCACGACGCTCAAGCTCCGAAGAAATCAGCACATCAAGCGCCTTATCTGCCTTGCCATCAGCGCCTGCATCTGAACCCCATTCAACGGGGTCGAAGCCCAAAACGCCAGTCATCGCACGAACCGAGGAAGCAAGCTTCTCCGCTGCCTCACGATCACCCTTATCCAAGGCAGCATTGCCCTCGCGGACAGCGTTATGGATTTCAGCCAAAGCCTTAGGAACTGCAATATCCTCATCCATCGCAACTTCAAAACCTGGCGTCCACTCGCCTACCTCAACATCCCCCACACGCTCAAGGAAAGACTCAATGCGACGGTAACCCACCGCAGCTTCACTCAAAGCGCTCTCGGAATACTCAAGGACGGAACGGTAATGGGCAGACCCAAGGTAATAACGAAGCTCGACAGGACGAACCTGCTTTAGCATTTCCGGCACAGCCAAAACATTGCCCAAAGACTTGGACATTTTCTCGCCGGCCATTGTTACCCAGTGATTGTGCATCCAGTAGTTGGCAAATTTATCGCCAGCCGCATGTGCCTGGGCAATTTCATTTTCATGGTGTGGAAATTGCAGATCCAAACCACCACAGTGAATATCAAATTGCTCACCCAAATAGTAGGTGGCCATGGCAGAGCATTCCAAATGCCAACCCGGCCGGCCGTCTCCCCAAGGGGTTGGCCATGACGGCTCACCCGGTTTGGCAGCCTTCCACAGAGCAAAGTCCTGTGGCCCCCGCTTACCAAAGTTATCGGGCTCGCCCTGCTCCATATCTTCAACACGGTTTCCGGACAAAGAACCATAGTCAGATCCTTCAGCCTTGGACCACGCTGCGACATCAAAGTACACAGAGCCATCAACGGCGTAAGCAAAGCCGTTATCAATCAAGCGCTGCATGTACTTAATCATCTGAGTGACGTGGCCTGTTGCACGAGGCTCCGTTGATGGAGGAAGCACACCCAACGTGTTGTACGTCCAGGTGAATTCACGTTCATAGGTGGACACCCATTCCCACCAAGGGCGACCATTTTCAGATGCCTTGGTGAGAATCTTGTCATCGATATCAGTGACATTGCGAACAAATGCCACATCAAGTCCCTTAGCCATGAGCCAGCGGCGCAAAATATCAAACGCTACTGCTGAACGAACATGTCCAATGTGGGGTGAAGATTGCGGGGTGGCACCACACAGGTACACCGAGGCATGACCTGGTTGAACAGGTTTAAAATCTCGAAGCGTACGGGTACCGGTGTCAAAGATGCGTAGAGTCACGTCCCCTAGTCTAACCTGTGTGCGAACACTCAAGGTTTCAACTTATGGTGTTGCTGGCACCGCTTCTTTCTTTGCGACGTTGAGCAGGTTGGCTCCCGCTTCAATTTCGCCCAAACCGTAAGTGTTTACAGGTCCGGTTTTCTTGTAATTCGAAACAACAATCGGCGTGGTTACCTCATAACCTGCAGCCTTAATGGCATCAATATCGAATTCACACAGCAGCTCCCCTGCTTTGACTTCATCGCCCTGCTTCTTCAGCGGGTTAAAGTGCGTGCCGTTGAGGTTTACTGTGTCGAAACCAATGTGCATCAAGATATCCACATTGGAACCATCCTCAGCCTTGGTGCGAACTGCGAAAGCATGGCCAGATGGGAATGCCACCACAATCTTTCCACTCACCGGAGAAACTAACTGCCCCTTGGTTGGGACGATGGCAACGCCCGAGCCAAGCTTTCCGCTGGCAAACATGGCATCGCTGACGCTGCTCAGTGCAATAGCTTCACCGGTCAAAGGTGCCTGGATGATGGTGGAATCGTTTGAAAATTCTGCGGGTGCTTCTGCTTCGGCTTTGGTCGTTCCTGCAGGCACTGGAGCAGCGGTTGCATCTGGATCAATGCTGCCGTTGCGGCGAACCAAGTAAAGGCCATAAGCAATCGCTGCGCCGAATGCGATGAAGAAGGTAACAACTGCACACACCAAGAACATGACCATATCTGGAGCATCAATAGAAACAACACCCAAGAAACCTGCAGCGCCCAACGCAACTGCCTTGATATTAAAGAGTGCAATCAAAGCGCCACCGATAGCTGCGGTACCGATACCGATGAAGAACGGCCAGCGCAGGCGAAGGTTCACACCGAAGATCGCAGGCTCCGTAATACCAAGAACAGCGGAGACACCTGAAGCACCTGCAAGGCCCTTGAGCTTTTCACTCTTCGCCAGGAAGAACACTGCCAAACATGCCGCACCCTGGGCGATATTAGCCATAGATGCCGTTGCGAAGATGAAGGATCCACCCTGGTTAAACAGCTCCAGCTCAATTGGCGGGAAGGACTGGTGCAGACCAGTGATGACGATTGGTGAGTAGACCAGACCGAAGAGCAGACCGCCGACTGGACCACCGAAATCATAAAGTCCCTGTAGACCGTGTGCCAGCACATCGCCCACCCAGCGCATTGCTGGGCCAATGGCGATGAATGTAAGGAATCCGGTGAGCAGCAACGTCAGCACTGGAGTGATCAGGAAGTCTGCAGTGCCCTTGAGTCGCTTGTGCAGGAACTTCTCGATCGTTGCCAGAATCCAAGAAACCACCAGCACAGGAAGCACGGTGCCCTGGTAACCGGCTTGGGCAACATCTAAACCAAACAGGGACCACATTGGCATTTCGCCCGCAGCCATGGTGGCGGCCACGTCGTAGCCGTTCACCAAGCTCGGGAACACCATCGCCATACCAATACCGGCGCCCAGGAACTCATTGCCGCCGAAACGCTTGGTTGCGGTGAAACCAACCAACACTGGCAAGAACGCGAACGGCGCAGATGCCATGAGGTTGATCATCTCAGCAACACCGCTGATCTGAGGGAACATCTCCACCAGTGATTGCGGACCGAACAGATCCTGCGCAACCAACACATTGTTGATAGCCATGAGCAGACCGCCACCAACCAAGATTGGAATCAGCGGGACGAAAATGTCCGCCAATACCTTCACAGCACGGCTGAACCAGTTGGCGTTGTTAGCCACAACATCTTTGAGCTGCTCTGTGGACACAGCGATGTCTTTGGAGGTTGCGTCATCGAGTTCTTTGAAAACATGATCCACATCGCCTGGCCCGACGATGATCTGGAACATACCACCCGTTTCAAACGTGCCTTTCAGATCTGGATCATCATCCAGACTTTGGCGATCCACATCCTTGGTGTCTTTGAGCACGAGGCGTAAACGCGTTGCACAGTGTGCGGCGGCGACAATGTTGTCTTCGCCGCCAATGTCGCGCAGGATGCGTTGCGCGAGGTCCTTATGGTCCATGAATTTCTCCTTAACCGGGAAGAAGCAAAAATATTCAGACATGAATGTTTGTTCAAAAGCTAAACAACATTAAACCTGTTTATTTGTGTCCGATCAAGGGATTTTGCGAAGTATTTGTACAATTCGCCACAAAAGACCCTTTTTTATGACTTATCTCTCAATAGTGTCACCTTTGAAAGCCCGGAAAGCGAATGAAACCTGTCCATCACCTGCAGTTATCTCAATGGCTGTATTATCGTCCGCGATCACTAATTCGCCAGGTTTTACCTCAGCTACGCGACGATCACCACCACGATCCACAGACAAACGGACACCATCCCACTCGAGGGAAATATTGCCTCGGATGTCTACTCGGACAGGTTCAGAACCTAATACAGATCTGATTACCCCTGACTCCCCCTCTGGGAGAAGAAGCTCTTGATAGATCGCGTGGTTGCGCAAATGAAGCTTGCGGGGCACAGTCAGGCAGTGCACCCATCCTTCCCGTGCAACTGTTGGGTGATCATCCTGCGCGGGCAGCCCCATCCAGCCCACGAGCCAGGCATCAGAACCGTTTACTGCAACCTGCGGTGCGTAGAATTCATGGCCGAAATCCAGCTCGCTGAATCCTCGCAAGACGCGGAAGGTCGTTCCTTCAAGCTTGCCGACGACATATCCGCACTGGTCAGAGCTTGCGTAGTGAGTAACCTCATCGTGGATTCGGTCCAATCCTTGTGGACAGAAAATCAGCACGTCGAGATCTTCGCCAGTTTCTTCATCGCGAAGCGTAAAAAGGTTGGGGCATTCCCACATGTAGCCACCGGGAACGAGATCAGGAGCAGAACCAGGTTGTGCATCACTGAGGTCAAAGGTGATTTCACCGGAGAATTCCCAGTTTTCAAGATCTGTCGAGCGGTATAGAACCGCTGCACCGGTGAGGTTTTCGCGTTGGGCCCCAAGAACCATTTTCCAACCATCACCATCAGGGCTGATCATGGGATCGCGGTAATGGGGTGTGAAACCGCTGGCGGGTCCGTCGATAAGCGGATTTTTAGGCGAACGGCGATGAATGCCGCCCATCAGCCCAGTTGGGTCCTCGACTTCGACGAGGTTTTGGGTGGCGCGGCGCTTGCCGTCAATTTTTAGGTTGCCGGTGTAGAAAAGTTTAAGTGTGCCGTCAGTAAATACGGCTCCACCGGAATAGCATCCATCCAGGTCATAGGATGCATCCGGGTAAAGAGCGTCGGGCAGGTGCGTCCACTGCAATCGCTGCGGTCCGGTCAACGGCGTGGTGGTGTGAGCCCAGCCGGTGCGCTTTGGTGCGAAGGGGAAACCTGGATCGTGCTGGTAGTAGACGTGGAGGGTATCGCCATCGACGTACATTCCGTTGGGATCATTGAGCCTGCCCTGCGGAGGAGTCACATGGTACGCAGGGCGCAAACTGGAAAGTTCTGTGTGCATAGCCCCACACACTACTTTCCTTTTTGTTTCTAGCGCAGCTTTAATTGCTCCATGAGACGGTAGTGATCAGCGTTTTCCAGCTTGGATGCTGCTGCTTCATCAACGATGATGGTGGCATTGTTGTGCATCTGCAGGATGGAACCTGGGCACATGGCGGTCAGTGGGCCTTCCACAGTTCCGCGGATGGCGTCGGCTTTTCCTTCACCAGTTGCCACCAACACGATGTTTTGCGCGCGGGACAAAGTGCCCAAACCCTGGGTGAGGGCGTGGGTTGGGACCTCTTCGATGGTGTTGAAGAATCGAGCGTTGTCCTCCACAGTTTTAGGGTGCAGCGCCTGGACCTTTGTCAGTCCTGACAGAGAAGATGATGGCTCATTGAAAGCGATGTGGCCGTTTCCGCCGATGCCAAGGATTTGAACATCAACGGATTCTGCAGCGATCTTTGCCTCATACTCTGCAGCTGCTTCGTATGGATCAGGGTTTGCACCATCTGGGCTGTAGACCTCTTCATCAACGATGTCGATGTGGTCAGTGAACTCTTTACGAATGGTTTTGAAGTAGCTGTTTTCATCGTCGCGCGTTAATCCCACGTATTCATCCAACAAGAATGCCTTGCAGTTCTTGAATGACACTTCCCCAGCTTCATACATGCGAATGAGCTCTTGGTAGGTGCTCAAAGGTGACGATCCAGTTGCAAGCCCCAAGGTTCCGCCCTTAGTTGCGAAGGGTGCGATCAGGGCTGCCGCTGCTTTGCCGACTTCTTGCTCGTCTTTGCAGATGATGATGTCCATGGTCGGACTCCTTTTATTATCAGGAAAGTTTTGCTCGTATTTAAATTACTTGATGGTCTAAATGGACCTGTTGTAACTGGCCGTTTGAGTCAAAGACCACAAAATTTACAGGGTTGGATTTAACGATTTCGTGATCGCTAAGTCCGAGAATTTTGGCGGCGACGGTTGAGGTGTGGAGGGTCGCGTCGATAAGCGTCATACCCCTGCGCACGTGGTGCACGAACTGACTCGCTAGTGTGCTGGTACCCCCGGCGATGGCGCCGCCATCGCGCAGACGGGCGACGCCATCGGTGACGGTGACGTTCAAAACGCCCAAAATGTACTCACCGTCTGGCATTCCGGCGGCTTCCATGGCGTCCGTGATGAAAAAGGCGTTGTTGGAACGAGCTAGATCGACCGTTCCATCGGCCAAATGCACGCCGTCGGCGATCAACTCAACATATGCGTCCCCGGCACGTGCCGCAGCAAGCAAAGCGCCCACGCTGCCGGGATCCCTATGATGCAGCGGAGGCATCGCATTGAACAAATGCGTAGCCGTGACCGTCACATTTTTCTCTTTAGCCAAGGCAATTGCGCTGGTAGTGGTATCAAAATCTGCATCAGTGTGCCCGAAGGAAGCAATGATGTGGTGCGCTGCGCAGAGATCGAGAAGCTCAGTAAGATTGTCAGTTTCCGGCGCTACTGTGATCGATTTGATCCAACCTTTTCCCGCATGGATCACCTGGGCAAGATCTGTTGGGTTGCCGGGAAAAATAAAATCCGGGTTTTGAGCACCACAACGGCATGCGTTGATGAAAGGACCCTCGAGGTGAATGCCGCACAGCAGGCCCTCTTCACACAAGGGAATAAGGTTTTCCACCTGCGCTGCCAGTGCGTCAGCCGGCGCCGAAACCATGCTTGCCAACATCACGGTCGTGCCATGTTCGCGGTGATACTGCGCGGCATTCCTCGCCTGGTCCTGCGTTCCCGTAGGAAACGCGCCACCGTTTCCACCGTGATTATGAAGATCAATAAAACTGGGAACAATCGTGGGGAGTTCGGGGTGGAATCCTGCGTTTTTAGGTGCTGGTTCTCCAGAGAGTTCCGTGATGATGCCGTTTTCGAGTTGGAGAAAGCCATCAATCACCCCGTGGGGGGTAACAATTCTTCCTTCAATTTTTTTAACTGCTTGACCTGCATTTTCTTGATAATGCACCACTTCTGCCATCTTTCTGAGGTTATTTGCTTCCTTCCAGCAAGCATAGGACGTATGATGTCTTATGTCTACGGATTTAGGTTAATTATCTTCGGACTTGAGGCCTGCTGTTGCAGGTCTACTGAATTACCTCAGCCTTCCAAGCTGATGATGCATTACTTAAAAACTGCAGACACTTGAAAAACTTCTCACCCGCACTCGTTCCCTCAACCCACAAGGAGCACCATGGCTTCCGCAACTTTCACCGGCGTGATCCCACCCGTAATGACCCCACTCCACGCCGACGGCAGTGTGGATGTAGAAAGCCTCCGCAAGCTCGTTGACCACCTCATCAATGGTGGCGTCGACGGACTTTTCGCACTGGGCTCCTCAGGCGAAGCGGCATTCCTCACCCGCGCCCAGCGCAAACTCGCACTGACCACCATCATCGAGCACACCGCAGGCCGCGTTCCCGTAACTGCTGGTGTCATTGAAACCACCACTGCTCGCGTGATTGAGCTCGTGGAAGATGCCCTGGAGGCTGGTGCCGAAGGCCTCGTTGCCACTGCACCTTTCTACACCCGCACCCACGATGTGGAAATTGAAGAACACTTCCGCAAGATCCACGCCGCCGCTCCAGAGCTTCCACTGTTTGCCTACAACATCCCAGTGTCGGTGCACTCCAACCTCAACCCAGTCATGCTTTTGACGCTGGCCAAGGATGGCGTTCTTGCAGGCACCAAGGATTCCAGTGGCAATGATGGCGCAATCCGCTCACTGATCGAAGCTCGTGATGATGCTGGACTCACTGAGCAGTTCAAGATCCTCACCGGCAGCGAAACCACCGTTGATTTCGCCTACCTTGCGGGTGCCGATGGAGTTGTCCCAGGCCTGGGCAATGTTGATCCTGCAGCATACGCAGCTTTAGCAAAACTCTGCCTCGATGGAAAGTGGGCAGAAGCTGCTGCTTTGCAGAAGCGCATCAACCACCTCTTCCACATCGTCTTCGTGGGAGACACCTCCCATATGTCCGGATCCAGCGCTGGTTTGGGCGGTTTCAAGACAGCACTCGCACACCTTGGCATTATTGAATCCAATGCGATGGCAGTTCCTCACCAGAGCCTCAGCGACGAAGAAACTGCTCGCATTCACGCCATTGTTGATGAATTCCTGTACACCGCTTAAGGCCCACACCTCATGACTGATCCCACTTGCACCCTTGCCCTTGATATTGGTGCCACAAAGATTGCCTACGCACTAGTCCCCGATAACACCCCGACGACAACATTGTCCACGGGACGCTTGGGAACAAAAGAAGGCGACAGCCCTATCGAGCAGATCCGGCTGGTTCTTCTGGCAGGCTTAAAAGCTGCCGAGGAACACGGTCTCAGTGTCGCCCGCATCGGCATGGGCGCTCCTGGTGTAATTCTGGGACCAGAGGGAACCATCGTGTACAACGGTGAAACCCTCACAGAGTGGGCAGGCACTGACCTGCGAGGATTATCCCGAGAAGTCCTCAACGTTCCATTCGCGGCACACAATGATGTCCGCGTATGGGCCTACGGTGAGCACCACTTAGGCACCGGCAAAGACCTCACCGGCAGGGTACTCTACGTGTCCCTCGGCACTGGAGTCGGCGGAGCAATCATCGAAGACGGAATCATGATGAGTAGCCCCACTGGAACTGCGGGAGAATTCGCAGAAGTTGTGTGCTCTGACCATGCAGGATTAGCCGTTCGGTGCGAAAATGTAGCAAGTGGCACCGGCCTAACCAGGTACTACAACGAGGCCGCCGCAACTCAACTTGACCTTCCCGCCATCATGGAGCGCTTCCACCAAGGTGACGGCCTGGCACAGCAAATCATTACTGGAAATCTCCGAGGCTTTGGCCAAGCGCTAGGCGCATTAGTCACAGTGCTGGACCTTTCCGCAGTAGTAGTTGGAGGCGGAGTCGCAGGCATCGGCGCACCCGTCATGGATCCCATCACCGCAGGGATTTTCGATCGAGTGTTAACCCCCAACAAATCCGTACAAGTTTTAAGCACGTCCCTTGGTGCCCAAGCAGCCGTCATCGCAGCAGCAAAATATGCCCGCGATAACGCCTTTTAAGCACCTAAAACGCTGTTCTCAACACAGGAGTTTCCTTAAATAATGGACTTAAATACTCAACGCTCAAAGCTCTACGCACAGCTTCAAGGCCAGCTCATTGTTTCCGTGCAAGCTCCCGACGGCCATGCCATGCGAGATACCCATACGCTCACCCATGTGGCCGCAGCCTGTGTCGATGGCGGTGCTCCTGCCATTCGCTGTGGCGGTTACGGCGGTTTGGAAGATATCCGTTCAATCTCCAACCGTGTCGACGTTCCCGTTTTCGGACTCACCAAAGAAGGCTCCGAAGGAGTTTACATCACCCCAACCAGGGATTCCGTTCGAGCAGTGGCAGAATCCGGCGCCACTGTAGTCTGCGCGGATGCAACTTTCCGACCTAGGCCTGACGGCTCCACCTTTGCAGAGCTGGTCACTGTTGCCCACGATTCCGGAATTCTCATCATGGCGGACTGCGCAACTCCCGAAGAAGTTCTCAGTGCGCATAAGGCTGGCGCGGATTTTGTGTCCACCACGCTTGCTGGATACACCGAACACCGCGAGAAAACAGTCGGTCCAGATTTCGATTGCCTCCGCGAAGCACGTGAGTTAGTTCCCGATGCGTTCCTCATTGGCGAAGGTCGCTTCTCCAACCCTGCGGATGTGGCGCACGGTCGTCTCATTGGTGCCAACGCGATCATCGTGGGCACCGCAATCACTGACCCTGGTTTCATCACTGGACAGTTCGCGTCACTGTTGCACTAGCACTTAGTCCAGCGCTGCACGGATCCACCACAAATCGCTCTGATCAGCGGTTTTGTGGTGGATTTTTGCGTCTCATCTGCCTAAAAGCGCTAGGATCCACCACAGATTCCAAGATTCCTCAGGGATGTGGTGGATCCTTGCCCTGCTAACCCCCAGTAACCACACAGGAATCACACCAGCCTCAGTAGCCCCAAAAACAACAGTGCCAGAATCGCTTCTAAGAGCCCAACGACCCCAAAACCTACCCAGCACCCATCCCGCAATTAAAGGACCGCAAATCGGCCTCTACAGCCCCACTCCAAAATCCTGTTTAACTTCCCCCAACGAGCGACCATCATAAGGAACCGTGACGCCGTAAGCCACTTCTCCACCCTTGCGGATATCAAAAACCAATTCATCCCCAATTTCCAGGGTCTGTCGCGCGGGCTTGCCTCGAGTGCGGATTTTTTGGGTGCTCGCGTCTGGATTGGACACAATTTTGAATACACCTTCACCCCATTGCGATGCGTCAGGCAGTGCGACTTCGATGCCGTCATGGTCATCGTTGATCACCACATGGCGGAGGGATATGGCATCGGAAATGGGCTCATCGATCCGCAGCGAAATATCATTTACGCTGATCACCGTGCATTTTATCGCGCGCGTTCCCTCTGCTTCCCACACCACGGCAACATCTCCGTTGGGCATTTCCGCAGCGGTTGAATAGGCGGCTTCTTCGCGCTCGATGGTGATGCGATGCGCCCAGGTCGCTCCTTCGTCGCTGGATAAATCAACCACCAAGTGGCGTCGCAGATCAGGGTCCGCCAGGTGCGTTGCGGCGAGCATTCCAGCCGCTTTCCAGTAGAACACGTGGCCGTTGCAGCCGGGGTCGATTAGTTCAGGCACAGGCTCCAGCGGAGTGAATGTCTCCCCGAAATCATCGGACACACTGCTCAGACGGTGTCCCACCCCCCTGGAATGCAGCACAATCCGACCGCTCGGCAGCTGCGTCATCGCGGATTCGTTACCGCCGGCAATATCGGTGATGTGGCCATCGCTGCGCAGAATCCGAAGCGAAATCTCGCGCCCGCGCCGCACCACAAAACTCTGAATCCACCGCCCATCCGCCAGGACAAGTCCCGTCCCCGACGAGGCGAACGCGGCATCAACATCCGCAAAATAGTGGGCCATGCTTATCGACGTCCACCCACTCACATCCCGGCGCGCCAGCCGGGGTTCAAGGTCGGTGGGATCCTCAAAAAATCCTGCGAGGTTGGACAATCCGTGGAAGCACAGATCGCCCGTGACAAGGCAGACATCGCCCACACCGCGGTGTTCAGTTTCGACGATTGCTGGTTCTGGGGTGGTCCAGGTGATGCCGTCTGAGGATCGCGCTGACACCACGTCGATGGGTGCGGGGAGGTCGTCAACACTGAGGCGGGCGTCGAAAAGCGTTAAAAGACCCTGATCCCAGACCAGCGCGGGAATGCGGTACAACCCGCGCGCAATGAGGCTAGTGCGCATCGAGCATGTTGGAAATCATGCGGCGAAACGGCGCGTAGTGAGCGAGCACGGCGCTGCGATAATCGTCGATGTTGCCGCTGGAGAGCGCTTCGACGATGTCGCTGTGAGCTTTGATGGTTTCGTCGATGTCTGCGGGCATAGCCAGATTGAGCATGGGCTGCGCCTCGGTTTGGATCTGCCAAAACGCATCGTTGAGCTCTCTAATCAGCGGGTTTTTCGTTCGCGCTAGGAGTGCTCGGTGGAATTTTTGATCCTCCACCACAAAGGATTCGCCCTGATCGTTGTGCTCGCGCATCTTGTCCACCAGATCAAGGAGTAGCTCGCGGTCATCGTCGGTGAACACCTCGATCAGCTCTTCGCCAAGTGAAAGGTCAAGGATTTCGCGGGTATCCACCACGTAGAAAAGGTTTTCCACCGAGGTGTCATTGTCCAACACCGTGCGGAACACCATCCCGTTGATCAGGGGCTCGAGGGACATCCTGGACACGAAAGTGCCGTAGCCGTGGCGAACCTCGACGATGTCCAAGGTCACGAGCGCGCGGATCGCCTCCCTGATCGCAGAACGGGAACAACCCAATTCCTCACATAAGAACGCTTCGGAAGGAAGAAGGTCTCCCGTACGCAGCCGGTTGTCCCGAATGTATTTTTTAATGTCGCGCACTGCTTCTTGAGTAGTGGACCTTGATCGCGAAGTCTTTTTGGAGCTTTCCATTGTGTTCACTTCCTAATCTGGAGATGGTTCTGATCATATCGACTGTCGTTTCCATCAGACCCCATCCGTCTTATCTGAAGTGCTTTCAGATGTTCTACCTGCAAGTTTCTAGACGGCACCCCACTGTAGGGGTAAGTAAATGTGCATTTTCTGAAATGATTTCAAAAAATTTATTCCTAAACGTCTGATGTCTGATGTATATTGACACTACAGCAATTCAATGACACCGCTCACAATTTCTTTTAATGAGCATAGCGTCACAATTCAACTCACGGCCTGGGCCCCTCTTTTAAAAAGGATGTACCTCATGAGCACCACGATTACTCGCCGCAATTTCCTCCGAGCAACCGGAATCCTCGGTGTCGCAGCTGGCATCGGCGCAACACTTGCTGCATGTGCACCAGACAACACCGGCACCAGCGGATCCACCTCCACCGCAGCTGGCACCGGAACTGCAAATGAAGAAGGCACCATCACCGCAGCCATCTCCTACGAACTGGGAACCAACGGCTACGACCCAATGACCACCACCTCGGCTCTCACTGTGGCAGCCAACTGGCACACCCTTGAAGGCCTCACCGAAATCGACCCAGCCACCGGCGAGGTCTACGCAGCACTCGCCAGCGCACTGCCTTCAGCCGATGCGACCTCCCTAGACATCAAGCTTCGCGACGGCGCCACCTTCCACAACGGCGACGCAGTCACCGCAGACGACGTAGTCTTCTCTTTTGAGCGAGTCCTCGATCCAGCCAACAACTCCCTTTACGCATCCTTCATCCCATTCATCAAGTCAGTCACCAAGAAGGATGACACCACCGTCACCATCGACCTCGACTACGCAACCGGCATCATCAGCGAACGCCTCGCAGTAGTAAAGATCGTGCCAAAGTCCGTCGTGGAAGCAGACGCATCCGGATTCGACGCCAACCCAATCGGCTCCGGCCCATACAAGATGACCGACAACGGTGCATCCAAGGTGGTCAAGTTCGAGCGCAACGACGACTACAACGGCCCACGCCCAGCACGTGCCGCCAAGATGGAATGGCAGATCATCCCCGACGCCTCCACCCGCACCAACTCCCTTCAGTCCGGCAGCACCATGGCCATCGACTCCGTTCCATACCTGTCGATCCCACAGCTTGAAGCCACCAGCACCGTAGAATCCGTCCAAGGATTCGGCCTCCTGTTCGCCATGTTCAACTGCTCCGAAGGCAACCCCTTCAACGACGTCCGCAACCGCCAGGCATTCCTCTACGCACTGGACATGGACAAGATCGTTAAGACCGGCATGTCCGACCAGGCAACCCCAGCCACCTCCTTCGTGCAGAAGGAACACCCCAACTACAACCAGGCATCCACGGTCTACTCCCTCGACGCCGACAAAGCCAAGGCGCTGTTCGCTGAAACCGGCCTTACCAGCCTCAACCTCCTGTGCACCGACCACGACTGGGTCAAGAACTGCACCCCACTGATCCAGGAATCCCTCGCAGCCCTTGGCATCAACGTTTCCTTCACCGAACGTAAATCCGCCGACGTCTACAACACCATCGACGGCAAGCCAGAAGCATACGACGTCGTCATCGCCCCAGGTGACCCATCCGTCTTCGGCAACGACCCAGACCTCCTCATGCGCTGGTGGTACGCCGGCGACGTCTGGACCGACTCCCGCATGCACTGGAAGGGCAGCGAATCCTACGACCAGGTACAAAACCTCCTGGAAGAAGGCATCCGCGCTACCGACAAGGCAGAACAGCAAGACATCTGGAACCGCACCTTCGATGTCATCTCCGACAATGTTCCCCTCTACCCGCTGTTCCACCGCAAGGTCCCAACCGCATGGAACTCCAACGCCCTCGTCGACTTCAAGCCAATCTCACTCACCGGCTTGAACTTCTCAGGTGTTGCAACTACTGAATAACAACCCCAGTGGCTTTCAAAGCCCGGCGTAGCCAGAATTCTGCGCCGCGCCGGGCTTTTTCTCTTCAGTTTTCTCCAGCTCTCTCCAATTCTTTCCAGTTTTTGGCGTTTTTCTAGCCTGTTAGTTTTCAGCATTTTTCAGCACACTTTTTAAGATCTCATCGAAAGCGCGATACCCACTATGTCCAATCTTTTGAGACTTGTCGGCCGACGGCTCATCGCTTTACCGATCATGATTATTGGCGTCACCCTGCTGGTTTTCATCGTCATGTCATTCTCTCCTGCCGACCCGGCACGACTTGCCCTAGGCGAATCAGCCTCCCCCGAAGCACTTGAAGCCTACCGTGAAGCCAACGGCCTCAACGATCCAATGATGGTTCGCTATTTCGACTTCATCCTCGGCATGCTCAAAGGCGACTTGGGAACCTCTAGCGGTGGCGTAGCTGTTACCGACATTGTTGCCCGCGCTTTCCCCATCACCCTGCAGCTAACATTCTGGGGACTCATCATCGCTGTTGTAGTGGCGTTGATCCTCGGTGTCATCGCCGCTCTATACCGAGACCGCTGGCCTGACCAGTTGATTCGCGTGGTCTCCATTGCGGCTCTTGCTACTCCTTCATTCTGGTTGGCTATCTTGCTGATCCAGTGGTTGGGTACTATCCCTGGAGCCTGGGGTTTCTTCCCAGCACTTGTCACCCGGTGGGTCCCATTCAGCGAAGATCCCGCCACCTACTTCAACAACATCGCACTTCCAGCGATTGCGTTGGCAGTCCCCGTTGCAGGTTCTTTGGCCCGCGTTGTTCGTACCTCCATGGTGGAAGAACTGGACAAGGACTACGTCCGCACAGCAATCGGTGCAGGTATCCCCAAAACTGAAGTTGTTGCCCGCAATGTTCTGCGCAATGCGCTGATCACCCCAATCACCGTGATTGGTCTTCGCGTTGGTTACCTCATGGGTGGTGCGGTGATCATTGAGATCATCTTCAACATCCAAGCAATGGGACAGCTCATCCTAGACGGTGTGACCCGAAATGACGTCTACCTCGTCCAAGGTGTCACCCTCACCGTTGCCATCGCCTTCATCATCGTCAATATCGCCGTGGACCTGCTCTACGTCCTGGTCAATCCACGTATTAGGAGCATCTAGATGCGCCGTAAACTAACCACCACATTAGAAAACAAGCCCGGTGCACGACTTGGTGGCTTCCGCGCACTTGCACCAACTTCAAAAATCGCGCTGGTTTTCCTTCTCCTGATCTTCCTCCTCGCGATCTTTGCCCCACTGATTGCTAAATACGATCCACTGGCCTCCGGAACTCCAGTCCAGCCTCCAAGCGGTGAGCACTGGTTTGGTACCGACGCCATCGGCCGCGATATTTTCTCCCGCGTAGCCCACGGCGCCAGAGCCTCCCTGATCATTGGTCTTTTCGCTACGGGTGCAGCACTTCTAGTTGCGGCAGTGTTGGGATCTATCGCAGCGACTGCAAACAAAGCAATCTCCGAAGTTCTCATGCGCGTCCTCGACGTAATCATGTCTTTCCCAGGAATTGCACTGGCTGCAGTCTTCGTTGCAGTGTTCGGCAACGGCGTTCCAGTTATCGTGTTCGCCATCGCTTTCCTCTACACCCCGCAGCTGGCCCGCATTGTGCGTGCAAATATCTTGTCCCAGTTCGGTGAAGACTACGTCAATGCTTCCAAGGTCATTGGCGCATCAACCGCTCACATCTTGATCAAGCACGTTGCCCGAAACTGCATGGCTCCGATTCTGGTGTTCGCCACCGTCCTGGTCGCCGATGCGATTGTCTTCGAAGCATCCCTGTCCTTCATCAACGCTGGTGTGAAACCACCATCACCTTCATGGGGCAACATCCTTGCCGATGGTAAAGCCCTGCTGCTTAGCGGCGCATGGTGGCCAACCTTCTTCCCAGGTTTGATGATCCTGCTGACCGTTCTCTGCTTGAACATCCTTTCTGAAGGCCTCACCGACACCCTGGCCAGCCCTAAGCCAAAGCCTGTTTCAGCTTCTGCAAAGAAGGCACTGAAGAAGGAAGAATCCGGTGAAAAGGAAGGCTCCGGAATCGTGCTTGGGCACACCACACGTGAAGAAGCCAACGCCTCACTGCTCGCATCACTTGCTGCGCTATCCACCAGCGAAAACAATTCCAATAACCGGCTTATATTTGATGGCAACCCCACTCCTCTGTTGGAAGTTCGCGATCTAAAGATCTCCTTCCCCAATGCTCACGGAGATATCAATATTGTCGACGGCGTGAACTTCACCGTCGCCCCAGGCCAAACCATGGGTCTTGTCGGTGAATCCGGCTGTGGTAAATCGATTACCGCAATGTCGATCATGGGTCTGCTGCCTCCAACAGCAAAGATCGAAGGCGAGATCCTTTTCGACGGAAAGAACCTCCTTGATCTGAAACCAGACGAGCTCAATGCACTGCGTGGACATGAAATCGCCATGATCTACCAAGATGCACTCTCCTCACTCAACCCATCCATGCTGATCAGCGCCCAAATGAAGCAGCTGACCCGCCGCGGTGGAAAGCGCAGTGCCGAAGAACTCCTGGAACTTGTAGGCCTTGATCCAAAGCGCACCCTGCAGTCCTACCCGCATGAGCTTTCAGGTGGCCAGCGCCAGCGAGTTCTCATCGCAATGGCACTGACCAGAAACCCACGCCTCCTCATCGCCGACGAGCCAACCACCGCGCTAGACGTCACTGTTCAGCAGCAGGTTGTCGATCTGCTTAATGAACTGCGTGAAAAGCTCGGATTCGCCATGATCTTTGTATCCCACGACTTGGCTCTTGTCGCCCGCCTGGTGCACAAGCTCACCGTCATGTACGCAGGTCAGGTTGTTGAGCAAGGAACCACCCGCGAAATCCTTATCGATCCTCGACACGAATACACCCGCGGTTTGCTCGGATCCGTGCTCTCCATCGAAGCTGGTGTGGACCGCCTCTACCAGGTCCCAGGCACTGTTCCATCACCAAAGGAATTCGTGGCAGGCGACCGCTTTGCACCACGATCAGAATTCCCAGAACTTGGCCTTGACCAAAAGCCAGTACTTCGCCCCATCACGGGCACAGAGCATGCATACGCAGCAACCGATGAACTTCTTGCCGCAAAGGGAGAACAACGATGACCTCGACAATCGACACCAGGCAACCCATCCTGGTACTGCGAAACACCAACGTGATCCACAAGACCCGTACCGGAAAGCTGTTTCGCCCAGACCAGGTCCACGCCAACAAAAACATCAACTTCAAGGCCTACCGCGATGAAGTAATCGGCATCGTGGGTGAATCTGGTTGCGGAAAATCTACCCTTGCCCGCGTTATGGTTGGCCTGCAACCGGTCACCTCCGGCGAAGTGCTGTTCAAAGGCAAGCCCATGAAGCCTCGTGGTGCGCAGCGCAAAGAACTCGGCAGCTCAGTATCCGTCGTGTTCCAGGATCCTGCCACCTCGTTAAACCCACGAATGACCGTGCGCGAACAGCTCCTCGATCCACTTCGAGTACACAAAGTTGGCGATGAAGCATCCCGCAACCAGTGGGTTTCAGAGCTGATCTCCATGGTTGGCCTCCCGCAATCCGCGTTGGAAGTACTCCCCCGACAGGTTTCCGGTGGCCAACGCCAACGCGTGGCCATTGCTCGAGCACTTGCGCTGAAACCTGACATCATCGTTGCCGACGAACCAACCTCCGCGCTGGATGTATCCGTTCGTGCGCAGGTCCTCAACCTTCTGCTGGATCTGAAAACTGAACTCGGCCTGGGATTGGTATTCATCTCCCACGACATCAACACTGTTCGCTACGTTTCTGATCGCATCGCAGTCATGCTGGCTGGAGAAATCATTGAGGAAAACACCACCTCAGAGATCTTCAACAATGCGCAGCAGGACTACACCCGCACTCTGCTCGAAGCGACACCATCGCTGCTGAACAAAACTCGTTTGTAGTCTCCAACCCTTTATTCCCTCACAGCGGGCTTATCACTTTCGCACAACCGGCCTAAGTGATAAGCCCATAAGCAGTATTAACCAGTAATCCGGCACCAATGAGAAACAGTGCGATGCCACCAACCAGGGTGATAATGCGATCCGCAGACGGTAACTTTTGCAGACCAATACCCCTGACCAATGCGATTGTTCCCAACCACCACGCTCCTGAGCCAAGCACGATGGTGGCACACAATGCCAAGGTCCTCATTTTCATATCTTCCCCATTCCCAATGAACTGAGGAAGAATCGCTGCAAAGAACAACAGCGCTTTCGGGTTCGTGGCATTGGTGATAAATCCTCGAAAATAACCTGCACTCGATTGACTAGCAGCAGTTTCAGATTCCCCGGTATTTTGGGAAGCACGAAACATGTTCGTGCCCATCCACAAAAGCACTCCCGCACCAAGAAGTTGAATAGCGCTCAATACTCCCGGAGCTGATAGCAATAATGCAGTTGCTCCGGCTATCGCAAGACTCGCATGTAACATCAGTCCCGTCATGATTCCTGCCGCAGTCATGACCCCCGTGCGGATCCCGCGGGTTGCAGAATGTAGAACAAGAACAAGGTCAGGTCCGGGCACCGCTAATGCCACCAATAATGCGAGTGCGAATGCGACCCATGATGCTGCGTCCACGTGTACCTCAATTTCTGTTCAAAGAATTTCCAGAAACTAAATGTACGAATATGATTCGTTAGACTTCAAACATGAATGAATTTCAAATGAAACAAGATCAATCTCCAAAATTAGATTCGGTAGATTGGAAAATCCTCGAACTTTTACAGGTCGATGCAACAATGCCGAACAAGGACATCGCAGCCAAAGTCGGTATCGCACCGAGCACCTGTCTAGAACGGATCCGGCGAATGCGACGAAATGGAACAATCGTAGCCACCCGTGCGCACGTTCGCCCAAGTTTGTTGGGTAGAGGTGAACAGGCTTTTCTTGGCATCCAAATCCGACCCCACGCCCGTGATACAGCCAATGACTTTGTGCAAAAAGTACTCGCACTTCCCGAAACCCTCGCGCTCTACAACGTCAGTGGCAGCGAAGACTATCTTGTTCATGTCGCCGTAGCGAACAGCACCGAATTACAATCTTTGATCATCGATAAACTGCTCGCACTGCCACAGGTCGCGCACTGTCGAACACAACTAATTTTCGGTGAGCCTTGGGTCGCTCCGCTTCGACAAAGCGACGGACAATAAAGCCACCGACATTAAAGCAACAGTCGATCCCGACAAACTACAGGGGTTTACTTCCTCTTAGGTGATTTGTGGAAGTCTTTATACAGGGCAAGAAATCCACTGAGAATTAGTGTGAAAATAACTGCCCCTGCCAAACCGCCCCAAAACTTAGTCCAGGATTGCGCATCAAAAAGGAGCATTAAATTGGGTACAGCCGCAAATGCGTAGAGGCGCGGAATAAACCAATCACAGGGCTTTTTGTAATTCGAAAGTCCCCACACCACAGCTCCGATGGCTATTGCACTCGAAATCCACATCACTAATGCGGTGGAGTTGTTGTCCCGAAATCCCAAAATCTGCTCGGTAGCCATCCCGCCAAGCACGATGATAGCAACGAGATTCCAGACTTTAGGTGAACTCAGCTTGGGCATGCCCCGACCATACCTTGAAGCCAGCCCCCTCCAGTCCCCGCCAGCTCCAAACAGACCAAGTCAGCCCAATCCCTACAGAAAACTTAAGCCTTCCACACCACTGCCGTTGCTACCGATGCACGACCCTCGCTGCGACCAGTGAATCCCATGTGATCAGTGGTGGTGGCAGACAGTGAGCATGGTGCGCCGATGATTTCGGAGATGACTTGTTGTGCTTCTTCGCGGCGGGGTCCAAATTTGGGGGTTTGGCCAACCAGTTGGGCGGCGACATTTCCAATGACGTACCCGTGTGCCGAAAGCAGCTCCCGAACTTCCTTCAACAACTGTGTACCAGAAACACCATCGTATTCAGGTCTCCCCACACCAACGAAAGAGCCCAAATCCCCCAGACCAGAGGCAGAAAGGAGAGCATCCACAATTGCATGAGCTACAACATCACCGTCGGAGTGGCCTTCGCAGCCGTCGACGCCTTCAAAGAGGAGGCAGGCGATCCAGCAGGGTTTTCCCGCTTCGATTTGGTGGGCGTCTGTGGCGATTCCTACGCGGGGGATGATTGGGTTAGTCACCTGGTACCTCAAATATTGTGGGTTCGGCTTCGTCGGTGATGCGTTGTGCCAGCATCATATCAATGGGGGTTGTTACTTTAAACGCCATTGGGTCGCCTTGTACGCAGACTACATCTGCGCCGTACCATTCCATCAAGCTGGCGTCATCGGTTGGGATGAAGCCTGGGTTGGGGTCGGCGAAGAATTTCTCATTCGCTGCAACAAGTTCGGACAGCAGGAAGCCTTGTGGGGTTTGGACGGCGCGAAGTTCTGCACGGTTGGGTGTGTCGACAACTACTCCGCCATCAGGGGACACTCGTTTGATGGTGTCCGATACTGGCAGTACTGGGATGACTGCGGTGGCGCCTTCGTGGACTTTGCGCACCACGCGCGCAATCATGCCGGGTGGTGTGAGCGCTCGGGCGCTGTCGTGGATTAAGACAATTGCATCGGGGGTGGCGTCGTCAAGCGAAATTGCCTGAAGGCCTGCCCAGACCGAGTCCGCGCGCTCCCCGCCGCCGTGCACGAGCCGTACGCGTACCCCTTCGGGGTCGTTCAAAAGACCGCGTTTGCGCAGCAAATCGCGGGCGTAGGTTTCCATGTCGGGGCTGACGAGGATGATGATTTCGTCGACGCTTTCGGAGGTGAGCATGGCTTGGAGCGAGCGCTCTAAAAGTGTGCGTTCACGCAACGTGACGAATGCTTTGGGGATGGGTCCGCCGAGGCGGGTTCCGCGCCCCGCCGCCGCGAGGAGTGCGATGACGGGGATTCGTGTAGACGACATGGGCGTCTAATCTTCGTCGTCGAAGCTCAGATCGTCAAGATCCACGTCGGAATCGTCGAAGTCGTCGAATGCGTCCTTCTTCTCTTCCTCGTCGCCGAGCAGGTCAGCGCGGTGGCGAGCAATGGTCTCATCGACCTGGCTGAGGAAAGCATCCGCCTTCTCATCGTCCACGGTTTCGGCGAGCGCGAGCTCACCAACAAGAACCTGACGCGCCTTGGAGAGCATGCGCTTCTCACCAGCGGAAAGGCCACGATCCTGATCACGACGCCACAGGTCACGGACAACCTCAGCGACCTTGTTCACGTCACCGGAAGCCAAACGCTCCTGGTTAGCCTTGTAACGGCGGGACCAGTTGCCGGCTTCTTCGACGTCAATTTCACGAAGAACAGAGAAAACCTTCTGCAGGCCCTCCTCGCCGACAACGTCACGCACGCCAACGAGTTCAGCGTTCTTTGCTGGAACGCGAACGACGAGATCGGAATGATTGATCTGGAGAACCAGGTAGTCCACCGTCTCACCATTCATTTCACGCTGCTCCAGGGCTGAAATAATTGCAGCTCCGTGGTGCGGGTAAACGACGGTATCTCCGACCTTGAATTCCATTCCCACTCCTTCTAATGGCGGTTCCATTTTTGCTAGAACCAGCCGGTGGCGCCCGCATTGTCCATGCAAGCGACCTATTTAATACTTCACCCTGCTGCGCTACCCCTCAAATTTCAATCGAATTCGGGGCAGGCTTTAACCTATGGAATTCTACCATATTTAACGTAACTTCAGCGCCTTGAGGCGCAGGGATAATGCTTTTCGACGCGGCCCTCCACCCGCAATCTACGGTTGAGCGGCCGAGGCCAAGGCAGCCGTTTCTGCTCCTGTTGTTAATCAGGAAACAGAAAAGGCCATACTTGAAACCATGACGAACCCCTCCCCCGCGCTAAATGAAACCCTTTCCGGCAGGGTGCTGATCGTTGAAGATGAGCGCCCTCTTGCTCGCATGATTTCGCTTTATTTAAGCAAAGCGGGTTTCGATACCACCACGATCCACGACGGCGCCGCTGCTCCAGATAAGGTCGCTCACCTGCGCCCCGACGTGGTCATTTTGGATCTTGGGCTGCCTGGTCTTGATGGTTTGGAAGTGTGCAAACGCATCCGCGCGTTCACCGATTGCTACATCCTAATGCTCACCGCCAGGGGTTCAGAGCGGGATCGGATTACAGGTTTGGAAATTGGGGCTGATGATTACATCACCAAGCCGTTTAATATCCGCGAACTTGTCATTCGTATCCAGTCAGTAATGCGTCGCCCTCGAAAAATCGATGAAACCATCCAAAATGGTTTGACCTTGACTTATGGCCACATTGAGCTGGACACCTTGGCGCATGAAGTCACTGTCAAAGGCGTTGGGGTGACACTGACCCGCACAGAATTTGAGCTGCTTCAAGCCCTCATGCACAAACCGGGAGAGGCAGTGTCTAGGCGTGATTTGGTCAGCCAAGTGTGGGATACCACCTGGGTTGGCGATGAACGCATCGTTGACGTGCACATTGGAAATCTGCGCCGCAAGCTGGAAGCACCTGCGCCGGGTTCACACTTCATCGACACCATCCGAGGTGTTGGCTACCGGATGGCCTTCAAATGACAGCCCTCATCCCAGCTCGCCACAGCCTGACTTTTCGTCTGCTCACCGCGCAGCTTGCTGTGGTGTTGATCAGTCTGCTGGCCGCCCTGATTGTGGCTGCCTTGGTAGGGCCTGCAATTTTCAATTCTCACCTGGATCTTTCCGGCCCGATTGATCCCCGCCAGACGGATTTCCACATTCAGGAGGCCTACCGGGACGCCAATTACATTGCCCTCGCAGCGGCACTTCCCACCGCAGTGTTGAGCTCCATTGGTGTGAGTTTTTGGCTTTCCCACCGCCTGGGCCAGCCGTTGTGGCGACTGTCCCGGGCTGCAACTGCCATGAGCTCCGGCGACTACCAGGTGCGCGTACCCATTTCCGATGTGGATAAAGAGGTCGCTGCTCTATCTCTCGCCTTCAATTCCATGGCGGATCAGCTCGAACACACAGAAGAACTCCGCCGAAACATGCTCTCCGATCTATCCCATGAAATGAACACTCCCCTTTCCGTCCTCCTTGTTTATGTCGACGGTTTGCAGGACGGCATGGTGGAGTGGGACGCCGACACCCACGCAGTTTTCGCCGAGCAACTTGGCCGGCTTTCCCGCCTCACATCAGATCTTGATGATGTCTCTAGAGCCCAAGAACACCGCTTCGACCTGGTCTACAGCACCGTCGCCATCGGTGGTCTCATTCACAATGCCGCCGGAGCCGCCGCAGGTTCCTACCAAGAAAAAGGCGTGGCCCTGGAAGTAACAGGCAGCGATTCCACCGAACTCATCCGCGTTGATAGCCAACGCTTCGCCCAAGTCATGGCCAACCTCTTCTCCAACGCCTTGCGGCACACCCCCGCCGGTGGGAAAGTTCACGTCCGCGTCCTGCGTCAAGGCGTGGGAACCATCGTCATCGAAGTCATAGACAACGGCGAAGGAATCGCCCCTGAACACGTAAAATACGTTTTCGAACGCTACTTCCGCGCCAAACGATCCGACTCCGACGACCAATCCGGCTCCGGAATCGGCCTCACCATCTCCCGCGCACTCATCGAAGCGCAAGGTGGCACACTAACCGCAGAATCCGCTGGCCTGGGCAAAGGCGCGAAATTTACCATCCGACTACCCCTTTTAAGCAAATAAAAAAATTGCTTTTCGACGCTTCCCTCCACCCTTGAACAATCCACATTTAAGATTTATGCCCCTTTTGTTTGCCCCCGTTTACACCCTCCGTTTAATCAACCGACTGTGTGAATGCGCTTAAACGGACTAGGGTTGTGAGCAGCATATCCAGATTTTTCTGGATAAATCCTGGAATTTCTTAAAACCAATGGAGGACGAATCCGTGAAGTCCCTGAACTTGGCTGCCCGTCGTGGCGCGCTCGTGACCGTGGCTGCTGCGTCAGCTCTTGCGCTTGCATCCTGCAGTGCCGGACAGATCACCCAGACCTCAAGCCAGGTTGCAGCAGTTGATGGCAACCAGGCAGGCTCCGCGAACGACCCAGTTCTGGTGCGTGATGTAACCGTGCACCTCACCACCGACGGCGAAGCTGGAGTAAAGTTCACCGCCATCAACCAGGACACCTCTCACACTTCTCACACCCTTGAGTCCGTCACCGTTGACGGCGAAGAGGTTGAGCTTGATGATGCAGAGCCAATCGAGCGCAACTGCTCCCTCGTTGCAGACATCCAGTCCGAACTGGATCTGATCGAGGAGCCAGAAGTTGGCTGCATCCAGCACGTAGCAACTTCTCTTGAGAACCCAGGTTTCGCATACGGCGGAGTCGTGCCAGTTGAGTTCGTCTTCGACACCGGTGCGATCACCATCGATGCCACCGTTTCCGCACCTGTCCTCGAGTCAGGCGTAGAAAACCGCGAGGTCGGCGGAGACACTGCAGAGGCAAGCCACCACTAAGCCTCTCAAAGCTGCTTGAACCGCCCACTTCCAATGAATTGTTGGAGGTGGGCGGTTCTTTTTCACCCCTTTTCGAACACCGTTTCTCTTAATGTCCATCCCACCGTTTAAGGTAGGGGCATGGCAAAAAAGGTTCGCAGCGTACACGAGTGTTCTGAATGTGGTTATTCCAGCCCAAAGTGGTTGGGGCGCTGCCCTGAATGTGGTTCTTGGGGTTCCATGGAAGAGCGCACAGTCGGTGAGTCCGGTGGTGCGGCTCGTGCTGCTGTGTCGGGTGCTGCGCCGGCAGGCTTGACCCCAACTTCCCCGGCAGTGCCCATCGGTAAGATCGTTGCTTCCCAGGCCACAAGCATTTCCACTGGTATTGGAGAGTTAGATCGCGTACTCGGTAACGGCATCGTGCCAGGATCCGTCGTACTCATGGCCGGTGAGCCCGGTGTTGGTAAATCCACTTTGCTGCTTGAGGTCGCAAGCCGTTGGGCTTCAATGAAAGAGGGCGACGGGACCCGCACCGCGCTGTATGTCACCGCGGAGGAATCAGCAGGTCAGGTGCGTCTTCGCGCTGAGCGCACCGCAGCTGTCAAAGACACCCTTTATCTTGCTGCTGAATCCAATCTGGATGTGGTTTTCGGCCACGTTAACCAAGTGAAACCGAGCCTCCTCATCGTGGACTCCGTGCAAACTATGCATGCCGCTGGCGTTGAAGGCGTTGCGGGCGGTGTCGCGCAATCTCGCGCTGTCACAGCCGCGCTCACCACGCTTGCGAAAACCTCCGGAATCCCAATTCTCTTGGTAGGCCACGTCACAAAAGACGGCAACGTCGCAGGTCCACGCGTCCTTGAACACCTCGTTGACGTCGTTTTAAACTTCGAAGGTGACCGCCACTCCTCCTTAAGAATGCTCCGTGGCATCAAAAACCGCTTCGGTGCCACCGATGAAGTCGGCTGCTTCGAACAACAATCCGACGGCATCAAAGAAGTCCCCGATCCCTCCGGACTCTTCCTCTCCCACCGCGGCTCTACCCCAGACGGCACCGCGGTCACCGTCGCCATGGATGGCGTGCGCCCGCTATTAGCGGAGGTTCAAAGCTTGCTTGTCGACGCCCCCTCCAAGAATCCACGCAGGGTCGTCACGGGCCTCGACGCCAATCGGGTCCCCATGGTCCTTGCGGTGTTATCCGCACGCGCCGGACGCCAAACCCAAGGAAAAGACGCTTACGTGGCAACCGTTGGTGGCATGAAAGTTGGCGAACCAGCAACAGACCTCGCTGTCGCGCTCGCTACTGCCTCGGCTTTAGCCAAGAAACCACTACCAGATAAAACAGTGGTACTCGGTGAAGTCGGCTTGGCCGGAGAAATCCGTCGCGTCCCCAACGTTGATCGCAGACTAGCCGAGGCGGAACGTTTAGGTTATGAAAAAGCAGTCATCCCCGGAGGCTCAGGCATCAAACAAACAAGCCTGAGAGTCATCGAAGCTTCAACACTTGCCGAAGCACTTGCAGCAGTAAGCTTATAAAGCATGACACCAACAACCACTCCTGTATCAAACCCAGATGCCCTTTCCACTGGAACTCAGGATGTGCACACCCTCAAAGGAACGTTGCAGCGCCTCGCCCCAGGCACACCACTTCGCGATGGCTTAGACCGCATCGTCCGAGGACACACCGGCGCGTTAATCGTCATTGGTGATGATGAAAACGTCTCCTCGATCTGCGACGGCGGCTTTGAATTCGACGTTTCGTTTGCTGCAACCCGACTCCGCGAGCTGTGCAAGATGGATGGCGCTGTCATCTTGTCTTCCGACCTTGAGCGTATCAAACGCGCCAATGTTCAGCTGCTGCCTTCACCAACCTGGCCAACCCAGGAGTCCGGCACCCGCCACCGTTCTGCAGAACGCACCGCGCTTCACACCGGTGTGCCAGTGATTGCGGTATCCGAATCACAAAACACCATCACTCTCTACGTCGAGGGCAAATCCCACATGTTGGAGCAGCCAGCTGCCCTGCTTAACCGCGCCAACCAAGCTTTGGGAACAATGGAGCGCTACCGCGATCGTCTCGATCAGGTCAATAACCGCCTTCACCTGGCTGAACTCCACAGCTATGTCACCGTGATTGATGTTGTTTCTGTCATTCAGCGCGAGGAAATGCTGCGCCGAGTGGGTGAAATCATTGATGGCGATGTTCTTGAACTAGGCAAAGACGCCAAGGAGATTCAGATCCAGCTCAGCGAATTACGTGGCGATAATGACCGAGAACGTGAATCAATCATTGCTGATTACCTTGTCACCGACGGTATTCCTGCAGATGAGGAAATCCACGCAGCCCTCGAAGCGATCTCACATTTAGATGATAAGGCTCTGCTGAATCCTGCGAACATCGCGCGTGTTCTTGGACTGCCACCGACCGAGGAAGCACTTGATGAGCCAGTCACTCCTCGCGGCTACCGCACGCTCAACAGAATTCCTCGAGTGCAAAAATTCCTCATGGATAAACTCATCGTGGAATTCGGCAACTTGGATGCACTGCTCAATGCGTCAGTAGAGGATCTAAGTGCAGTCGATGGTGTGGGCTCACTGTGGGCACGCCACATCACCGACGGACTTGGCCGTTTAAGTTAGGTTAAAGGTCACCGCTGGTGAAGGGTTATTACCGACCACAGTGTGCAAGTAGTAGCCACCGGCGGGGACATCAGTGCGGTTGTTGCACTGGTTTGGCGCTGAAGTGGTACGAGACCATGTTGCCTGGAAGTAGCGATCCTCGCCGGCAGGGAACACGCTCGTGCCGTCTTCAACTGCAGGGTTGCAGTCGACATCAGACCAGATTCGTGCGTTGGTCGCGAGATTGTATACCTCGAAACGGAGTTTGTTCTCCTCGAGGTCAATTTCGCAATCAACAGCAGTCGGATTATGCACAGCCATAAATAATTCTGGCTGCGCAGAACCTGAGAAAGTCGGCTGATTAGTGCTTGCGGAAATCACCAAGTCACTAAGCTCACAGGTCTTTTTTGCATCTGCTGCAACGGTGGATGTTGCGGTTGGTTCAGCACTGGAAGTCTCTTCTTCTGTGGTGGCTTCAGTCGTGGATTCTTTAGAAGAAGAACTAGACGTCGTGGAAGATTCCATTGAGGAGGTCACTACAGCATTATTTGGCTGCTCTTCCTCAGGCTCCGATGATCCACCTCGAAGCGCGACGACTGCCCAGATAATCAAGGCAATCACGACGAGCAGAACTAGGAGCGCTGCCATGCGGCGGCGCTTGTAAATGACTTCATTATGTCTCGGCGTTCCCACACAGAACACTCTATTACTTTCATCGGCCTGTTCAGCGGATTAGCGTTTTGGGCGTGTTGAGTGTGGGGTTACGTCGAAAAACAATTAGCTGCGCTTGATGCCGATCCATCGATCTGTGGTGAACTCCTCGATCGCCCAATCGCCGTTGAAGCGGCCGAGGCCAGAGTTCTTTGAACCACCGAACATCACGTGTGGTTCATCGTTGACGGTGAGGTCATTGATGTGAACCATGCCGGAATCAATCTGCAGAGCAAACTGGGCTGCACGATCAATATCCTTCGACCACACTGCCGCGCTCAAACCAAAGTCGGAAGCATTGGCCAGCTCTGCTGCGTGTGCCTCATCATCGGCCTTCAGCACGCTGATGAGAGGTCCGAAGATTTCCTCACGAGCGATTTCCATGTCAGAGGTGACATCAGAGAACACATGCGGATGAACCAGTCGGCCTTCAATTGGCCCTTCAACCTGGACGGTTGCGCCTTCCTTTTTGGCCAACTCGATCTTTTCCTTCAAACCACTGAGCTGACTGTCATTAATGACAGGTCCAACAAGGGTTCCTTCTGCGCTTGGATCGCCGGTTGGAATGTTCTTCACTGCTTCAACGAACTTCTCTAGGAATTCATCATGAACTGCAGCATCAACAATGACTCGGTTGATTGACATACAAATCTGTCCCTGGTGTAGGAAAGCGCCAACTGCGGCAGCCTGGGCAGCGGCGTCGATGTCGGCGTCGGCAAGCACAACGAACGGCGCGTTGCCACCGAGCTCTAGTGCAACAGTTTTCATTGGTCCACCATTAATTGCCAGCTCACCGACACGACGACCGACTGGGGTTGAACCGGTGAAAGAAATCAGCTTTGGCACGGCGTGGGTGACAAAGTGATCACCGATTTCAGATCCTGCGCCCGCAACCGTGCTGATCACGCCTGCAGGAACTCCGGCCTCCTCAAAGATTCGTGCAGGAATTACACCACCAGTAACTGGGGTATCACTCGCAGGCTTAATCACTACGGCGTTGCCCACGGCTAGTGCCGGAGCAACCGAGCGGATCGAGAGGTTCAGTGGGAAATTCCATGGACTAATCACTCCGACAACGCCCTTGGCTACGCGGTACACACGGTTTTCTTTGCCCGGAGTATTCGAAGGAGAAATTCGACCATGCACACGACCAGGGAATGAAGCCGATTCTTTAGTGATGTTTCCTGCCAAAGTGATTTCCAAATTAGCCTTGGAACGCGTCGAGCCGGATTCCTTGATCAGCCATTCCACGATTTCCTCCCGGTGCTCTTCAAGAAGTTCAGCCGCACGGTAGATGATGGCAGATCGTTCCGCAGCGGGCGTAGCTGCCCACTCAGCCTGGGCCTTCTTCGCGGCTTCATACGCGGCATCAACATCAGCAATGGAAGCTTGTTTGCTTTCGGCGATTACGGAATCGTCGTAAGGATTGATATTGGTGGAAATTCGATCCGAGTTTCCCTCCACCCACTGACCTCCGATGAGGTGTTTGGTGGCGTCGATTCCAGCAAATGTTGCAGTCACAAGGTCTCCTAAAGTTGATTGTGGATACTTCACCAACTGTACCTTTAGTTACAAACTTGTGATTTTTATGAAATCAATCACTGCTGCCCTAGAGGTCGATTTGCGGGCCTGGATTTCCAAAAGGGCCATAGGGCTGAGTGGCGTTCACCGCCGTTGGAATCGATTCTGCGAGGTCACTTTTTCGCTGTTCAGGACGGGAATTGTGATAGTTTCCACAGCGATCAAACTGGTGCGCCAAGATTACCTAAAAAGCCGAACTTCTGGCACCTGTGTCCGGTTCCCAACCGGTTCTCAATCTCTAAACCTCTAAACCGGACAGGCGTTCCAAAACCTGGAAAAAACCCAGAGTCTTGGCACGCCTGTCTGGTTTCTCTAACTTGAGTCCCCCGAACTACCAAACCACACTGCCCACGGCCCCCAAATCACCGATCATAGGCAATCTCAGACCGAAAACTAACCCACGTTCTTGCTAATTACAGGTTCAGTACGACCGTCAGAGAGTCGGTAGCGCAAACCAATGATTCCCAACTCACCGGTTTCGACCTTCTGATGAATCTCTGGAGAACGGGACAACAGTTGGTTTACCGTTGCCACAACGTGGTGTTCCTCGAATTCCTTGATGGAGCTCAGGCCCTCTGCCTTGGCTTCTAGAATGGATGGTGCAACCTTTTCAACCAAAACTCGTTGGTAGCCTCCGGGAAGTGCACCGCCTTCAAGTGCTGCTGCAGTTGCTGCAACTGCACCACAGGATTCGTGGCCCATGACGATAACCAATGGAACGCCGATGGATTCAGTGGCGTATTCGATGGACGCAAGCACTGCTTGGTCGAGGATTTCTCCGGCAGTACGGACAACAAAGAGGTCACCGAGACCGACGTCAAAAATAATCTCAACTGGCACTCGAGAATCTGAACAGGAAATAACAACAGCTGCAGGCGTTTGTCCATTGCGAAGTTCTCTTCTGCGCGGGGCGTCCTGGTTTGGTCGATCTTCGTTGAAACTGATGAATCTTTCGTTTCCGGCAAGCAATGCTTCCCATACTGCGGGCGGAGTTCTATCAACATTACGCAAAGGCATAAGCTTTATTATTCCACTCGGTGTGACATATGACCTAAAGTGCCAGTCAGTACAATCATTTAGGTCATGTCATTTACAGCTTTTCAAACAGCCCTGCTCGTGTGGTTTAGAGCAAATGCCCGCGATCTTGCGTGGCGTGATCCCAATACTTCAGCATGGGGAATTCTCCTTTCAGAGGTGATGAGCCAACAAACTCCCGTCGCGCGAGTCGAGCCGATTTGGCGTGAGTGGATGGAAAAATGGCCCACTCCGGAAGATTTCGCGAATGCGAGCACCGATGAGATTTTGCGGTCGTGGGGCAAGTTGGGCTATCCACGTAGGGCGCTGAGGTTGAAGGAATGTGCGGAGGTGATCGTCGAAAAGCATGCCGGCGAGGTGCCGGATACGGTGGAGGCGCTGCTCGCGTTGCCGGGGATCGGTGATTACACGGCGCGCGCGGTCGCGGCGTTTCATTTTGGGCAGCGCGTGCCGGTGGTCGATACGAACGTGCGTCGCGTGTACCAGCGCGCGGTAGCCGGACGTTACCTTGCGGGGCCTGCGAAAAAGCAAGAGCTTATCGACGTCTCCCTTCTCCTTCCCAACACTCACGCCCCAGAATTCTCTGCCGCAATAATGGAGTTGGGTGCTCTTATCTGCACGGCCACTTCCCCAAAGTGTGACACCTGCCCACTGCTTGACCAGTGTCAATGGCAAAAACTTGGCTGTCCCTCCCCGAGTGAAGAGGAGCTGGCTTCAGCGAAAAAGCGTGTGCAGAAATTTGTGGGAACCGACCGACAAGTCCGTGGCCTAATCATGGACGTACTGCGCAATGCCACCGCACCTGTGCCACTATCCGCGATTGATGTCGTGTGGCCTGACGATGCCCAACGCTCCCGGGCGCTGTTTTCGCTCATTGAGGACGGACTCGCGGAACAAAATGAGGCGGGTTATTTCCACCTGCCACGGTAAACCACTGCGCGCCTGCAAAAAACAGTAGGTTTAAGTAATGCTTGGTCTCTCTCGTCGTAAGTTTGCCATGCTCGCTGCCTTAACTGCGGGAATCGTTGGCGTTGTTGCCACTGGTTGTAGTACGCCCGCAGAACCTGAAACGATCGATAATCCGGTGTTCATTGGTATCTCCATCGATCCAATTAAAAACCTAAGTCCGAATCACGCTGCAAACCTCTTCGCTTTATCTGCAGATGGCTCGGGAGGAATTTTCCAAGAACTCGCTCCCACATACTTTCCGTCGATCCATCGATTAGGAAACGGATTCATCGCACCCGATAGAGATTCTTTGGTAGTTGTCGACGCTTCTCTAAAGGAAGTTTATCGACACGAAGTGGCCAGGCTTGGTGTTGGAATGCAAACTCAATCAGCTAGGTCTCCACTGCATAAATCAGTTGCCTTCTCCTTCAATGAAGGAACAGCTGAAGCCCCATATAGACACCGCATCGTCTCCGCAACTGAGAAAACATCAGCTTCCGCAATGACAGATCAGCGGCACTTCGCGCTTACTGCATGCGATGACGGATCCACACGGTGGGTCGAATATTCCCCTGACCGCGGAATGGAAGATCCAATGGGCCCCGGCTCAGCACGCATCGTGACTCTCCAGGCCGACGGAGAACTCAGTGAAATTGACGTTGAGTGGAATTTCCCGGATCGGCCCTCCGCCCCAATTATTCTGTCTTGCGAAGATCCAAGCGCTTATATAGTTTCAGAAGAAGACATCATCTATGTAAAAGACGAGGTAAGCCCTGCCGAATCCATAGGAAAATTACCTGCATATGAAATTCCGGACCGCGCCCGATTCGATACAGTTTCCGGCGAAGACTACTTCGCTTTTACGTCAACTGGGATGCTGACACGCATCAATATTCCCCAAGCAAAAATCGTCTACGCACAATCCATTGACCTCTACGGCAAGCATCCGGTTTCCATAACTTTCGATTCCGACCGTGCATACGTGGTTACTTCCGGGGATTCCGGGGAAAGCCTTCTTGAAATCGACTTGAATGATCCAACATGCACTTCAGATCAGCTCTCGCTCACTGGTTTCAACAAATTACTCACAGCTCGGAAACCTAAGCCAGAACCGTCGATCATCATCGAAACCATCTTGCCAATTGACCCAAACTACTCACTGGGTTGTAAGAGTTAGATTTTGGACGGAAGTGTGTATGCCGTTTGGCGCCGTTATTTCTTCCACCTGCCGCGATAGTTCAAACCGCCAGGCAACTTCACTGAGATTCCACCACGCGAATTAATAGTCACCGGCCCGATTCGCTTCGATCCGGAAACGCCAGACTTAGAAACATTCAGCCAACTGTCTTTTCCGGTCTTAATAATTTTCCGATAATTCAGTCCCATGTGAACCAGCATAATCTTCATCACATGGTGTGTGCAGAAATATTTTTGCTGGTCTATTGTGGCGACCGAGGGCCTTTGAAGGTTCGACAAACTGTATAAGGCCTTGAATCTTGAGAATTTATTTTGAGGAAGCAAGAGGAAGTGTCATGAGCAAAGTTGCAATGGTTACCGGTGGTGCACAAGGCATCGGTCGTGGAATTTCAGAGAAGCTGGCAGCAGATGGTTTCGATATTGCCGTAGCCGACCTGCCACAACAGGAAGAACAAGCTGCAGAGACCATCAAGTTGATTGAAGCTGCAGGTCAAAAGGCTGTATTCGTTGGATTAGATGTCACCGATAAGGCTAATTTCGACAGTGCAATTGATGAGGCAGCAGAGAAACTTGGCGGCTTCGATGTGCTAGTAAACAACGCCGGCATCGCACAAATTAAGCCACTTCTGGAAGTCACCGAAGAAGACCTAAAGCAGATCTACTCCGTGAACGTTTTTAGCGTATTTTTTGGTATTCAAGCAGCATCCCGAAAGTTCGATGAGCTTGGCGTAAAAGGCAAGATCATCAACGCTGCATCAATCGCTGCTATCCAAGGTTTCCCAATCTTGAGCGCCTACTCCACCACCAAATTCGCGGTTCGTGGCCTCACCCAGGCTGCTGCGCAAGAACTCGCACCCAAGGGTCACACCGTGAATGCCTACGCACCTGGCATCGTGGGCACCGGAATGTGGGAGCAAATCGATGCCGAGCTTTCCAAGATCAACGGCAAGCCAATCGGTGAGAACTTCAAGGAGTACTCCTCCTCAATCGCATTGGGCCGACCATCAGTACCTGAGGATGTAGCCGGTCTGGTTTCGTTCCTGGCTTCTGAAAACTCCAACTACATCACCGGACAGGTCATGCTTGTCGACGGCGGCATGCTCTACAACTAGGGGTTGCTTTCCCGCACTCAACGCAGTTTTTGAGTGCGGGTTTTTTCATTCTTTTTTACTTTTCAAACACGTATAAACATTGCTATTCGGACAAATGGGCACCCCTCAAAACTTGCACATACCCAGCAATTATCAGAGGTTCTAATAATCTCCTTAGCCTCTGTTCGAATTCTTGGAAACTTCAATAAACAGGTGTCCACCATAGGGAATATAATCTACAGCTGCAGCCAAGGTTTTTCCTAGGCTACTGCCATATTCCCTCTATTTAGGAGACTCCCTTGAAGTCAAAGAAGTTACTGTCAGTGCTTACAGCAGTGGCCCTTTCTGGCGGTGTGGTAACCACAACAGCCATCGTTTCCCCCTCCATTGTTTCCGCAGCTGAGACAATGACGGACCAATATGATCCGTTTTACGATGACACTACTGTCCGGGCGGTTCCTTGGGTGCTACTGTACCCACAAGGCGAAAAGCGTCTGCCATCTGGGACGACTTTTTCACTCTTTGATTCAACTTCATATAGTCCTGAAGTCTTCTCGGATGGTGCAGTTATGATTAAACTAACTCCTAGCAGTGGCCAACTACATGTCTGGCTTAATAGCCTATGAACGCCTAAGCCTGGAGCCACAACAACCACATTCCGAATGGTCGCAGAGTACCCTGACGGATCCTCGGAAATATTCCCGGTAACGTTAAATTTAATTCCGGAAGATACCCTCGTTTATGACGCCGTCTACAAATTCAAAAGCATCCGAACTGGTTCCGAAGATCAAATAACCCCATTTGTATCAAACCAACCTGATGTGCCTTTCCCTGCAGGAACATCGTTCACATTAACTGGATATTATGAAATTGATCAGCTGAGAAGTGCAGGATGGAAATTTGAGCTTAATCCTGTAACAGGTGAACTTTCAGTCACAGTTCCTATCTCTGTAATTTACCCTGATGGGTCTCGTGATAACACAATCGCGACCATGGAATCCGTAGGCCCTGATGATTCTGAGCTTTTCAAACCAGACTTTGATTTAATCCCAATAAAATCAGGTGACTATATAGAGATAGGTGTACTCGCACCAGGGCTTCCTGCTGGTACGGAATTCCATCTCGATTACTACGCACTTCCGGATCGATTCTTTGACTTAGGCGGTTCTACAAGCCTTTCAGGCAACGGTAAGTTCTCTCTTGGAGTTCCACTTACCTGGAATGATGATCTCCAGCTCCCGATCTCGATTACTTTTCCTGACGGAAGCCACACAGTTGAGAATTTGCATGTTGACGTAACCCCCGCAAACTTTGCTGGCAACCCCATTGACGAGCCTAAGGACGATGACAAGGATCATCCACAACCGGCTCCTAAACCAAGTGGCAGCTCATTTGGTTCTAGCTAGTTCCTACTAAACAGTTCAAAACAGCCAGCTCCGCAACTACAAGGTTGCGGAGCTGGCTGTTTATCCAGAAGCGCTCATTGGCAAACAGGGCTATTCAGAGGTTTCGTGTCATCAAATCCAAACCTCTGAACTTGCGTTAGCTTCAAAAACCTCCGTCAAGATCTAGGTGTGACTATGCCACGCCAAGGACTTTTAGCCTTCCAAAGGAACCACATCGAAACCAAGAACTTCCACGCTCATGCCACGTTGTTCATCATCAGCATGGTTACCGGCAGGGCGGGCATCCGACCATGCTTGATAGTCTTCGCGGGAATCCCAACGAGTAACTACGAAGTAGCGATCCTCACCAAATTGTGGACGCAACAACTCAAATTCTTGGAATCCTTTGGCCGTATCTACAGCCTTCTTACGAGCCGCGAAGCGTTGTTCGATTTCTTTTTCAGCCCCTGCAGGGAACGTAAGAGCCGTGATGTTAACAAATGACATGATGACCTCCTCCGCAGCGGAACCCCGTCCGCTGCACTATTCACAACCGGACACCATTAGTGTAACCTAACTACATTGTTTATAGCCTTATGAGAATCATCACCTTTAACTCTCTGACCTGGCATTAATTCAATTAAATCCCGCCTGGCGCGCTTATAGCCCATTTAAGACCTCCGAGTTTTTCGAATGGGTATTTGCATACACAAAGATCCGAAAACCTCTTAAAAGCTCTTCTGGGGAAGTATGACTTTTAGGACTCAAGGGCATAATTTGAGCTCGACCAAACACGCATGCCCAAAATCTTCAAAATCCCGAACGATGGGCCCGGCACCGGAATGCACTGATCCTGAAGTCAGTAGCCAGAATCCCCTCCCTGAGCATTAAAAAAGGGCCCGCACGTTAGGATTTTCCTAAAGTGCGGGCCCTTTTTCAAAAGGTTGCTACTCCTTGCTTGGAGCAGTGCCTCCCTGATCATCGGTGCCGTAGTAGTCACCGGACACCTGATCAATGTCGGTGCCGTTTTCTACATCTTCCTCAAACTTTTCAAGGGTTTCAAGGTCAATGTCGGAAAGTGAATCGGTTTCTGGGACATCGCCGTCAGCTGCAGAATCTACATCTTGAATTGCTTCCGCAGCCTCGACAGAGATCTCAGAGAACTTACCTTCTGGCATTGGCTTTGGACGTGGTGTGAAGGTGAACTTCGCACGGTCGGTGTCCTTGGACTCGCCGTCCCAGCCTTCGACGTCAACGGTGACGATCTCGCCTGCGCCGATTTCACCGAAGAGGATCTTCTCGGACATCTGGTCTTCAATTTCGCGCTGGATGGTGCGACGCAATGGTCGTGCACCCAGAACTGGATCGAAGCCTCGGTTAGCCAGGAGGTCCTTGGCCTTCTCAGTCAGTTCGATGCTCATGTCCTTCTCAGCCAGTGCGTTGGAAACGCGACCGATAAGAAGGTCGACCATCTGAACGATCTGATCCTTGGTGAGCTGGTGGAAGACCACGATCTCATCAATACGGTTCAGGAACTCAGGGCGGAAGTGCTTCTTCAGCTCGTCGTGGACCTTGTTCTTCATGCGGTCGTACTGAGCATCGCTGTCAGTCTCGGAGGATCCGGAGAAGCCCAGGCCAACAGCCTTGGAGATGTCAGCGGTGCCCAGGTTGGAGGTGAAGATCAGGACGGTGTTCTTGAAGTCCACGATGCGTCCCTGACCATCGGTAAGGCGACCATCTTCCAACACCTGCAGCAAGGTGTTGTAGATCTCCTTGTGGGCCTTCTCGATTTCGTCGAAAAGCACAACGGAGAATGGCTTACGGCGAACCTTCTCGGTCAGCTGGCCACCTTCTTCGTAGCCAACGTATCCCGGAGGGGCACCGAAAAGTCGGGACGCGGTGAAGCGGTCGTGGAACTCACCCATGTCGATTTGGATGAGGGAATCATCGTCACCGAAGAGGAATCCTGCGAGAGCCTTGGACAGCTCGGTCTTACCAACGCCGGATGGACCAGCGAAGATGAAGGAGCCGGAAGGACGCTTAGGATCCTTCAGACCTGCACGGGTACGACGGATCGCACGGGAGACAGCCTTGACAGCTTCATCCTGTCCGATGATGCGCTTGTGCAACTCTTCTTCCATGTTGAGCAGGCGTGAAGATTCAGCTTCGGTGAGCTTGAAGACAGGAATACCAGTCCAGTTGGCCAGTACTTCTGCGATCTGCTCTTCGCCAACCTCAGCGATGTCCTCGAGGTCGCCGGAGCGCCACTGCTTTTCCTTCTCTGAACGCTCTTCGCCGAGCTTGCGCTCCTTATCGCGAAGACCTGCTGCCTTCTCAAAGTCCTGAGCATCGATCGCTGCTTCCTTCTCACGGCGAACATCAGCGATACGCTCATCAACCTCGCGGAGGGAGGAAGGTGCGGTCATGCGCTTGATGCGCATGCGGGCGCCAGCCTCATCGATGAGGTCAACGGCCTTATCTGGCAAGAAGCGGTCGTTGATGTAGCGATCAGCAAGCTGAGCTGCTGCAGTAAGAGCACCATCGGTGATGGATACGCGGTGGTGAGCTTCGTAGCGGTCGCGCAGACCCTTCAAGATCTCAACGGTGAGATCAACCGAAGGCTCTGGAACCTGCACTGGCTGGAAACGACGCTCAAGAGCTGCGTCCTTTTCAATGTGCTTACGGTACTCATCCAGGGTGGTTGCACCAATGGTCTGCAGTTCACCGCGGGCAAGCTTTGGCTTAAGCAGGGAGGCAGCGTCGATTGCGCCTTCTGCTGCACCTGCACCCACGAGGGTGTGGATCTCATCGATAAACAGGATGATGTCGCCGCGCTGGTTAATCTCCTTGAGGACCTTCTTCAGTCGCTCTTCGAAGTCACCGCGGTAACGGGAACCTGCAACCAGGGAACCTAAGTCAAGGGAGTAAACCTGCTTGTCCTTGAGGGTCTCTGGAACCTTGCCGTTAACAATGTCTAGTGCAAGACCTTCAACAACTGCGGTCTTACCAACACCTGGCTCACCAATAAGAACTGGGTTGTTCTTGGTACGACGGGAGAGCACCTGCATGATGCGCTCGATTTCCTTATCGCGACCAACAACTGGATCCAGCTTGCCGTCCTTTGCAGCCTGGGTGAGGTTGCGGCCGAACTGGTCAAGGACCAAAGAGGTAGAACGCTCGCCTGGGCTGCCCGAAGATGGACGACCGCCAGGAGCAGCTCCTGCACCAACAGCGTCACCGCCAGTAGGGGCGCCCTGGCCGCCCTCTGGGGATCCGCCCTGGCCACCTTCGTAGCCGGAGAGAAGCTGAATAACTTGCTGACGCACGCGTGGCAGATCAGCACCAAGCTTGACCAGGACCTGGGCAGCAACGCCCTCGCCCTCACGGATCAAACCGAGAAGCAGGAACTCAGTACCGATGTACTTGTGTCCCATTTGTAGGCCTTCGCGGAGGCTGAGCTCCAGGACCTTCTTGGCACGTGGAGTAAAAGGAATGTGGCCGGTGGTGGGCTGGGAGCCCTGGCCGATAATCTCTTCGACTTCCTGGCGGACGGCGTCCAGGGAAATTCCCATGGATTCCAAAGCCTTGGCTGCAACGCCCTCGCCCTCGTGAATGAGGCCGAGGAGAATGTGCTCCGTGCCGATGTAATTGTGGTTGAGCATGCGCGCCTCTTCCTGCGCGAGCACAATCACGCGGCGTGCACGATCGGTAAACCTCTCGAACATGTCTCTCCCCTTAATTCTTTATTTCTAAATTCGCTTTCACCCACTTTAACGCCCTTATTGGGCAAAACTTCCAGACTTTTTCAGCTCGGCTTGGAATTAGCTAAACACCAAACCATATAAGCCCTGTTCAGGGCTAGTTTTTGAGGCCTGAAAGGCCCTGTACGCCTGTAGCGAACACCGGGTTGGGGCGTCGAAAAGCAGTAGTAAAGCAGCAGGAAGGTGGTGGAAAGAGCAATTGAGGTACCCTTGCCGTGTTCAGGGATAACTGATTAATCAACTAGGAGACCCATGCGTTTTCTTAACAATTCCAATCCGCCCTATGAGCTGACATATTCCGATGTGTTTATGGTGCCTTCGCGTTCTGACGTAGGCTCCCGCATGTCCGTGGATCTGCGCACCAATGACGGAACTGGAACAACCATCCCGCTCGTTGTGGCAAACATGACTGCTGTTGCTGGCCGACGCATGGCTGAGACCATTGCGCGCCGCGGTGGCATGGCGATTCTTCCGCAGGATGTGCCCGCCGATATTGCTGCAGAGACTATCGCGAATGTGAAGAAAGCGGACCTGGTTTTTGATACCCCAATTACCGTAAAACCGCACCACACCGTGGGTTATGCACGCAACTTGATCCACAAGCGTGCGCACGGTGCAGCCATTGTTTTGGAGGGCGATCAGCCGGTCGGCATCGTCACCGACAAGGACCTCGAAGGCGCAGACAACTTCACTCAGGTGGGCACCCTCATGTCCACCTCCCTATTGACGCTGCCTGAGGATATTTCCCCCGAAGACGCCTTCGGAATCCTCCACGAACACAGCCGCAAACTCGCCCCCGTCGTCGCGGCTGACGGCTCACTCCGCGGCATCCTCACCCGCACCGGCGCCCTGCGCGCCACCATGTACAAGCCGGCTATCGACGCCAACGGCCGCCTGCGAGTCGGCGCCGCCATCGGCATCAACGGCGACATCGAAGGACGCACCAAAACGCTTCTCGACGCCGGCGCCGACGTTCTAGTCGTCGACACAGCACACGGCCACCAATCCACCATGATCAGCGCCCTCAAACGCATCCGCGCACTCGACGTCAACGTCCCCATCGTTGCTGGCAACGTGGTCACCGCCGATGGTGTCCGCGACCTAGTTGAAGCAGGCGCAAACATCATCAAGGTAGGCGTTGGACCAGGCGCAATGTGCACCACCCGCATGCAAACCGGCGTTGGCCGACCACAGTTCTCCGCAGTGCTGGAATGCGCAGCCGAAGCCCGCAAACTCGGCGCACACGTATGGGCAGACGGCGGAGTCCGCGACCCCCGCGACGTCGCCCTGGCACTCGCAGCTGGCGCCTCCAACGTGATGGTCGGATCCTGGTTCTCCGGAACCTACGAATCCCCCGGCGACCTCCGCTTCGAATCCGACGGACGCATGTACAAAGAATCCTTCGGTATGGCATCCCGGCGCGCCGTGGAAAGCCGAAACCAAAAGGTCGAAGCTTTCGAAAAAGCACGCCGCGCAATGTTCGAAGAAGGCATCTCCACTGCCCGCATCTACATTGACAAACGCCACGGCGGAGTCGAGGACCTGGTAGATCAAATCATCTCCGGTGTCCGCTCCTCATTCACCTACGCAGGCGCCGATTCGATTGAAACCTTCTTCGAACGCGCCACCGTCGGAGTTCAATCCACCGAAGGCTACGCAGAAGGAAAGCCACGCGCTTCGCGTTAAGTGTTGTTGTGCCTTTGAGATTGTGCCGGGAGCTTTAGGGCTCCCGGCGTTTTCCTATTCCGCATTAATGACTTATGTGATCTAAGACTCTATTGTGGTACGCACCATGACTGCTCAACCAGCCCACGAGCCGCCAAGGCATCTCCGGTTCAGTACGAGCGGGATCCTCCCGGACAATCGCGTCCAAATGTGGGAGGGCCACAATGCTCGCGCATTGCTTCCGCTCGACATTAGAACCATTGACGATCGCCCCATGCAGGCCTCCGAAACCAACCTGCACCTCCCATCAATGCGGATGGCGAGCGTATTCGGGACTTCGCAATTTGTCGAGCGTTCAGAGAGTTTCATCTCAGAAAACCCCACGGGTGTGGTTGCGATCTTCTTTGCGACTGAAGGTGAAGCAGTCTTCTTCCACCGTGGTGGACATGTAGCGCTTCGGCCAGGTCAGGCCATTGTTTACGACGCCGATAGGCCATTCCTCCGCGGATTCAACAATCGCTTCCGCGAGCTAGTTCTCACCATCCCGAAGCAGCGCTACCTTGAAATTGTTGGCTCAAAAGGCCCTGAGCTTCCCGCTATTTTTGAGTTCGGAGCAACAGGAACCGCCAATGAACAAGCTTTAGCGCGACTAGTTCAGGAATCTCTACACAGGATTGAAAGTGGCGAGCCGAAGCATATCGATTCCAGTGGACCTTTAGGAAAACCGTGGAGCGATATCGAGCACGAGGCCCACGGACTTATCCGCAATGTACTTGGCGACGCCACAAGTAGCGAAGAAGGCTTAATTTCTGCAGCCCAGAGATTTATTGACATCAATATTTCCGAAAGTGACTTACAAGCGTCGCGGATTGCTGCAGCCGTGGGAATCAGCGAACGCCAACTAAGTCGAATCTTCTCAGACTCAGGACAAACTATCGGACGCTACGTCCTAAACACCCGACTGGATTTTGCAAAGGAAGCGCTGTCGACACCGGAGCGAGACAAGGTTTCGGTCAGTGAGATCGGTAAGCGCTTTGGGTTCGCTTCCCCAAGTCATTTCAGTCGCACCTTCCGCGAGCGGTTTGAAATGACGCCGCTTCAATGGAGGAAGGAATCGCAGCGTCAATCCTTTCAAGAGTGAGGTTTTTGTTCTCAGGCGGACATCATCTTGCCTAACACAGACAATAAGCTGAATCACACTTTCATTCGCAGTGTGATCTGAACTACATTTCTGGTTACTGTACGGAACACGCTCCGTGAATGAGATAGGAAATCCCCTCGAAAGGACCAGACATGCAGTTTCATTATGAAGGATACGCAACCGGTGACCCAATGGAGATGCGCGCGGAAGGTAGCGGAATCAACCGCCCGGACGATCTCCCCGAGGTCATGGATGTTCTCATCGTTGGTGCAGGTCCGGCTGGCACCATCGCAGCGGCTCAGCTTTCCCGATTCCCCAATGTGACCACCCGCCTCGTAGAGAGAAGCGACCGTCGCCTCGAACTAGCCAATGCAGATGGCGTGCACTCCCGAACCATTGAAACTTTCCAGGCATTTGGTTTCGCCCACGAGATCCTCGCCGAAGCTCATGAAATCACCGACATGGCGTTCTGGAAGCCGGACCCGCAAAACCCTCGTGAGATCATTCGCGACAACAGCACCCGCGAGCTGCCACAGCACATCAGTGAATTTCCGATGGCGTTGCTCACCCAGACCCGCATCATCGACCACTTCAACCGGTTCATGAAGAACTCCCCAACCAGGATGAAGCCTGACTATGGATACGAGTTCGTGGACTTTGAAGTAGAAGAAGACGCAGAATATCCGGTAATTGTCACCCTCCGCCGCACCAGTGGCGAGCAAACTGGCGAATTGGTCACCGTCCGCACCAAGTACCTGGTCGGTGCCGATGGTGCACGAAGCCAAGTGCGCAAATCACTGGGATACCGACTCCAAGGTAAGCAGGCTAACCACGCTTGGGGTGTGATGGATATTCACGCGAACACCGAGTTCCCCGACGTGCGCAAGAAGTGCACCATCAAATCTGATTCGGGTCGCACCATCTTGCTCATCCCACGTGAGGGTGGCTTCCTCTTCCGTCTCTACGTTGACCTGGGCGAAGTACCTGATGATGGCAGCAAGGCTGTTCGTGATACCCCACTCCAGGATGTCATCGACACCGCGAACCAGATCATGGCTCCATTCACCCTCGACGTGAAAAACGTTGTGTGGAACTCCATCTACGAGGTAGGCCACCGCGTCGCAGACCATTTCGATGACCGTGTTTCAGAAAAAACCTCGAGCGAACACCCACGCATTTTCATTGCTGGCGACGCCTGCCACACCCACAGCGCTAAGGCTGGCCAGGGCATGAACGTGTCCATGCAGGACGGATTCAACCTTGGCTGGAAGCTTGGACATGTGGCCAGCGGAAATAGCCCACGCGAACTACTTCAGACCTACGCTGAAGAGCGCGAAGACATTGCCTACAAGCTCATCGAGTACGACAAGAACTGGTCAACACTCATGGCAAAGCCAAGCAGCGAAATGGGCAGTGCCCAAGACCTTGAGGATTTCTACCGCGCGAACTCTGAGTTCAATGCCGGCTACATGACCCACTATCCTCCTTCTTCCATCACAATGGATGGCAGCAACCAAGATCTGGCAAAGGGCTACCCAATTGGCCGACGCTTCAAGTCAGCGATGGTTGGTCGAGTCTGCGACTTCACCGAAACACACCTCGGTCACCAAGCAACAGCCGACGGACGCATGCGCGCATACGTCTTCGCAGGATCCGATGCACTTAACGGCGAGGGTTCTGAGCTAGACCGCTGGGCAGAATGGGCAGAGGCGAACCTTGACCCCACGCTTGTCGACGCCAAGGTGATTTACCAAAGCCCTTATACCGAGCTCGACACCCGCCAGGTTCCATCCGTGTTCAAACCTGCAGTCGGGATCTTCGAACTGACCAATGTGGAAAACTCCTTCGGTATCACCACGGACTCCGACATCTTTGATAGTCGCGAGATCTCCCGCGATGGTGTCGTGGTGGTAGTCCGACCAGACCAATACGTTTCCGGAATCTTCCCACTCACTGATACCCAAGGGCTTGGCGAATTCCTCACCGGATACTTCCCCAAAATGAAAGGCGCACATCAGCTAATCAACGCGAACTAAGGCACAGCTGTTAAAACAGTGGACGTTCTGCTCAAATTAAGCAGAATGTCCACTTCTGTCTAGCCGCGTACAGCTCGAAGGACTCGAAGAGTCTTAAGACTGTCCCTCACTCTGCGAGCAGCCATTGCGCTATCGGCAGCTACCTGCAAGGTGCGCTGGTGGGAAGCGTCGACAAGCATCTTTAAGTAGCGTTGATGTATGCGCTCACTTCAATCGGTCCTTGACCTGCTGACTTCTAAGTCCAAAGTGGCTACCAAAATTGTGGTGGAACGAATTGAAAAGCATCCTGTTCATGGATTGGGATGGATGATGTATCCGCCATTTCATCCATGGACTGATGCTTCGACCTTGACGATTGAGCGAAACGGAACCAGTCGGCGCGCGAGTCAGAATGGCGTTGCGGTTCTTCATCAGCATGAGCAAGTTCAAACTATCGGTCTAGCCAGCTATTTTATCGACTCCAAGATTTGGGTAAACGAGCTGGCTGGCCTTGATCGTATCAACATTTCTGAGAGTGAAGTTGCTGGTCGTGACGTATTAGTTCTGCCGTTATCTGATCTGACTTTAAGCATCGATGCGAAATACGGCGTGGTTTTGGCTGCGGAAGACAGCGATGAATCAGTGCGCGCGGTATCCGTGGAGTTCCTGGACCAGTGGGTAGATGAAGAAGAACCCCCAGCGGAAGAAGTGCCTAAATATACGGAAACCAGGGAGGAACTTCCTCCACTTGAGATTCCTCCGGCTCCTTCCGGAAATCGTAATCTCCGAGTTCTGTGCACGTGGGGAGCGATGGAAGGAATTATTCCTGAGTGGAAACCCGGCGATCAAGTTTCACTGTTTTTGTCTTTCGACCTCGACGATCCGCCGTTCGAACAGCTCAAAACCACTCGTCGCGGGTACACCGAACCTGGCGAGATTTATGGAAACCAGCGCAGCTATAAATTTCACGCTGATGGTTGGAACGCTGTTATTTCCGCCAAAGTGCCACTGCGCACCGAAGAAAACCTCACCGGCTACTTCACCCACAGCTCCTACGCGGACACGAGCCGCCGCACGTCAGCGGTCATCACCGCAGTCTACCGCCACGGTAAGGACGCAATTATCGACGTGACCCTCGACGGTGCGAAACCTCCTAGATATCAAGAATCCTTGGATTGGAGCAGCACCAGTACCTGTGACGGTGAAACAATCTGGCTGTCCGATAAGAGCTTGCCCTTCGTCCGCGGTTTCAATGTCTCCACAGGCAAGCTAGTACACGAGATCTCCATACCCACCTTCAATGAGATCGCCCTCGAATCCGGCAATAGAGCCCGCGCAGCGAAAAAACTTTGGGAACTTCCAGATCTTAAAGAGGCAACCGACCCTGTCCCAGCGATCCCCGCGGGCTGGAAACTACACAAAAGATTCGGGAAAAACTTCCATATCGTAAGCGCTGACAACGGAACCTGGAAACAAACCATCCTTAGGATCAAACCCTTCAAAGCAATTGAGCTTGATCTTGGATACGCCAAGATTTCGACGATTTACCAATACGGTGAACGAATTTATCTGCGTTCCGATCTTCACCAGATCACGTTTAATCAGGATCTTGAAATCCTCAGTGTAGAGGTCCACGGAAATCCCGATGCAGGTTATTGGCCACTTTCCGATCTTCCACCAGGGGATTCTCCAACGCTGGGATTTCCTATCGGATCACTCATGATGTTCCACGAACAACAAGATATCTACGCTTTCCACGATCCTAAAACAACAAAGCAACTAACAACTGTGAACTTGCCCAAAAGGCAGTTTGAAGTGGAATATGCTTCTCAGAACAGAATTGTTATTTCGCTGAAAAATCCAGAAAGCCGCCTCATTGACAAACTGTTGGTGTGGGAACCACAAACCAGGTGGCGGGAACAAAACCTGGAGAGCTGAGCACGGTTTGATTAACGTCGATAGGCTTGAGAAATGGAATCCGTTGATGAACTCCTGAGTCTGATCCGCCGAGGTGCAGCCACCACCGTGAGTATGAAACTTCAGGTGACCCGAGCTCCGAGCTCCCTTCACTTCGAGGGTGGGATGAGACCAACACAGCTCTTGAAGTACGTGAATCTAGATGGTCTAAACATCGATCGCAGCCACAGTACCTTCCACGTGCAGCAAGATGGGGCCGATGTATTACGCGGATCGGGAAACATACGGTGGTGCTTCGAAGAAGACGATATCCCCTACGAAGTCGACGTGGATGACTTATTTATCCTCGGTGGCTTAGACAACTTCATAAATCCCCTTGGAGTGATTGAGATAATGAATCTCCACTCCTTAGAGATTCGCCAAATTTCATCCGGCACAATTTCAGAACGAAAAACTTGGATCTTTCCCACTGCTGCTCGCTCATTCAATCAAAATCTAGTACACCCGCAAAGCATTGAAATCGATGCACAAACCGGCGTTATTTTGGCTATGGAAAACCGACTACAACGTACCGAAGTTGAATCAGTAGAGTACCCAACGGATCTTCCTAATCCTGCATGGACAGGTCCAGCCATTTCTTGGCCACTAAAAGACCCATCAATCGATTTCCCTGACCCGCTCCCCCACAGCATTTCCGAATTACCACCTCAATCCGATAATCCTCGGCATTTGCGAGTATCCATCAGCTTAGATGCAGTGGAAGGTGCTTTTCCGCGCTACCGGATCGGAGATTCAATACGTATTCCGCTTGTCTTTGCCCGGGACACGCCCTTCATGTCCGGCTTAGAAACAACACGTCGCGCCTGGATTGAGGCGGCCACGGAAATGGACATCCATAACACATGGCCCATAATCCTCACCGGTGACGGCTGGACTGCACTCTCTCATTCAGACAAACCAATACGCCACGAAGCCGAGTTAAAGGGATGGTTTTTCCACAGTTTGTTCGGCAGTGAAATGCCCTTGACTGATCTGAAGATTGAACGAATCTACGGAGGCCTGGGTACTTTCGACAGCGGAGCCACCCGGTGGCAAGAACTCACAGACACAGATGATGCCTACACAGAAAATGGCAGCTGGCTGTTGGAAGTTATCGTCGATGCCACCCTTGACGGTGCAATTCCACCACCACTTCAGCCACAACAGTTTGAAGCATCCATCACTCACATCGTCGATGAGCAACTATGGGTCCTTGGGCAGATGCTTCCAGTTCTACGATGCTGGGATCTTGAAACCGGAAAATACCTGGGGCAAACCTATGTACCTATTTCGGTTTCTCATAGTTCTCGGCTTCAGTTTTCGGAAGGGTTGATTCACGATTATGAAAATGCCTGGTCGCTGAATCCTGGGGTGCGCATGCTTGCGGAGCCACAGCCGTGGATAGAGCCTGTCATAGAACTCGACGTTCCAGCGCCATGGGAATTACAAGAAAGCTTCCCCGATGGGCTTTACTCCCTAACTGATGGAGAGCAAACAGCACTGGGTCGAAGCACTCCAGCAGGACAATTGGAAATCTGTGTAATCAGCAATGACGGATCCAGGATCTTAAACGCAGGCCGAGTAGAAGACCTGTACTTTGTGCAATTCTGGGGCATGACCGTCTTTTTGAATTCCAACTTTCAAGTGCAAAGTGCCGAAGAACATCAGCTTGGTGCGAAACGTGAACGCTGGATTACACAAGAAGGCGTAGCTGCCAAGTTCACCGAAGAAGATGAAATCGTATTCCTCGATCAGATATCTGGAAGCGAAATAACCAGGTGGAAAACACCAGAAGGATACTTCACTGAGGTCAGAATTCTGTCACCAAACCACTTCAACATACTGGTTACTCCGCCTACTGGTTCTGACTATCTCAAACCAGTACCTTCCTCTGTCTCAGTGTTTAGAGACGGTCAATGGAGCAACATTAAATTCGAGGACGTCTCTGTAGAAATCTAGGGCTTTCGACGCTTGAGCCCCGCGCACCTGCAAGGTGCGCTGTAGGGAGGCGTCGACAAGCATCTTTAAGTAGCTTTGAAGCATGCGTTCCTTTCAATCGATCCTTGACCTGGTAAATTCAGCATCCGAGGTGGCTACCAAAATTGTGTTGAAGCGCTTCGAAAAACGGATAACCAGCGAAACTGACTGGGTACCGTATCAGCGGTTTAGTCTTTGGTCGGTTGGTTCTCCGCTAACGATCGAACGCAAAGGCCCCGATGTGCGTGTGAGCAAGGACAACACTGCCGTTCTTCAGCGCTATCAAAGACCGGAAGCAGAAGGACTGATCAGCTACTTCATGGATCCAAAGCCATGGATAACTGAATTGGCAGGCCTGAATCTGGACGATGTTTCCGAAGATACAGTTGCAGGTCGGACAGTATTAGTGGTTCCCCTATCCAATGTCATTCTCAGCATCGATGCGGAATTTGGGATGATTCTAACTGCGGAAAACGACATAGAAAAGATCCACGCAATATCTGTCGAACTCTTAGAAAAATGGAGATCATCCCATTACCCTGAGCCGCATTTTCCTGCAGCGGTTCTCCCACCTGCGTCGACTGGAAACCGCAACCTCCGAGTTCTATGCCCTGAGTTTTCCATTCCAAGTGTCAACGTTGGTGATCAGGTTTTACTATTTTTAACATTTGATCAAACCCTGCCACCAGTAGATCAGCTTGAAACTACTCGCCGCGGATACACTGATCCAATCCAGCTTGACTACGACCACCGCCAATACAGGTTTCACGCCGACGGTTGGGATGCCATCATCTCCACGGTGGAGCCACTACACGACGAAGAAGAACTCACAGGTTACTTCCTGCACCGCCTTGACCCAGATAGCGCGTACCCAACCATTGCAGTCGTTACAGCAGCGCACTACCACGGTACGGACGCAATTATCGACGTGACCCTAGATGGTGTGCATCCACCCAAAAACCAAGAAACTCTTGAAGGCATCAGCACTAGTACCAGTGACGGTGACATATTTTGGCTCTCCGATGAAAGCTTGCCTTTCGTCCGTGGATTCAGCGTGTCAACAGGCGAACTATTACACGAGATCTCCATCCCCACGTTCCAAGAGATCGTCCTCGATTCCGCTAATAGAGCCCGCGTAAAACAAAAGCAATGGCCTCACGATTTCAGTGATTGCAAGGGAAAAACATGGGAGCTTCCGGATCTTAAAGAAGTATTCGAAGCTGTCCCTTCGATTCCAGCAGGTTGGAGATTGTTAGACAGCTTCGGGAAAAACTTGCACAATGTCACACGCGAAAACCCTCGTCTTAATGACAACTTTTGGCTTCAAACAATCCTTAGGCTTAAACCATTTAAAGCAGTAGATCTTGATATCGGCCGATCGATAATCACAGCAATTTACCCATACGGTGATCGAATTTACTTACGCGCTAGTAACCACCACATCACGTTTAACCAGGACCTCGAGATTCTCAACGTAGAAGTCTTTGGCGACCCTGAGGTTCCCGAATCTGGTCTAATTTATCTTCCACCTGGGGATTCTCCAACACTCGGTTTTCCCACCGGAACACTCATGATGTTTCATGAGCAAGAAGGCACATATGCTTTCCACGACCCTGAAACAACAGAACAAATAACAACTGTGAACTTAGACAGGAATAGTTTTTCAGTGGCATATTCTTCCCGAACCAAAATTGTTATTTCACTGAAAAACCCAGAAAGCCGACCTACCAACAAGCTGTTGGTGTGGGAACCACAAACCGGGTGGCGAGAACAGAACCTGGAGCGCTGAGCACGCTTAAGGTGAGGTGGCGGCGGGAGGCGTCGAGAAGCAAAAAAATGGGGCAGAAAGTCAATGACCTTCTGCCCCATTTTTTGGTATTTAGTGAGCTTCTTCCTCGACGCGAGTGACGAAGAGGGAAACAACCAAAGCGATCACCGCGATGATTGCGCCTGCGATGAACGCAACCTTGGTACCAGCGGCAACAGCTTCAGCATGCGCAGATCCCGAAGACGCTGCAATGGAAGTGCCGAAGGAAAGTGCTGCAATCATGATCGCTGTTCCGGCTGCGCCTGCGAGCTGTTGGAACGTGTTCAAAATTGCGGAGCCGTGACCATAGAGGTGCTTCGGAAGGGCGCCGAGAGCGGTGGTCATGAGAGGGGTCATCATCAAACACATGCCGATGCTGAACACAACGTGCATGACCACGACCATCCACACGGGTGAATTCTCATTGAGGAAAGTCATCGAGGATGCCGCGATAGCCAGCGCAATTGCTCCGGGAATCAGCAGCGGACGTGGACCGACCTTGTCGTAGAAACGTCCGATGAATGGGCTGATCAGACCCTGGAGGAGGCCGCCGGGCATAACAACCAAACCGGTCACCAAAGCAGTAACTCCGAGGGAAGTCTGCAGGTAGATTGGCAAAACCATGACGGTTCCGAGCATCGCGCCGAACGCCAAAAGGATGGTGGTCAAGGAGAAGCTGAAGTTCCTCACCTTGAAGGCTCGGAGATCCATCAGTGCTTTGTCTTGCTTGCCGAGTTGGTGCTGTCGCAAAGCAAAGATGAGGAGTGCGATGGCGCCAACGACGATCGCGAAGATACCTACGGTGCCTTCGCCCTCCAGGATTGCTCCGAAGGAACTGAAGCCGTACACCAAACCACCGAAGGCAAACACCGAAAGGATGACAGACAGAACATCCAGTGGGGTGATCTTGGTTTCGCCGATATTTTTGATCAAGAAGAAACCAATTACCAAAGCGATAACAACGATCGGAAGCATCATCCAAAACAACCAGTGCCAGGTCAAAGAGTTAAGAATGACACCAGACAACGTAGGACCAAGCGCCGGCGCAACAGAAATCACGATGGAAATAATGCCCATCATCGAACCACGACGCTCCGCAGGAACCACCGTCAACGTAACCGTCATCAGCAAAGGCATCACCAGCGCAGTACCAACCGCCTGAACGATACGAGCACCAAGCAGCACCGCAAACGTTGGAGCCAACGCCGCAGTCAACGTACCAACCGTAAAGAACAACAACGCAGTAACAAAGATCGTCTTAGTGGAAAAACGATCAAGCAGATAACCAGTAGTTGGAATCACCACTGCCATCGTCAACATAAAGCCAGTGGTCAACCACTGTGCAGTAGTTTCAGGCACGGAGAAATCTTCCATGATGGAAGGCAACGCAACCGACAGAATGGTTTCATTAAGAATCATGATCATCGCGGAAACCACGAGGATCGAAAGAACAACAACGACCTCCCTAGGCAGCTTCGCAGCTGCCGGAGAGGTCTGAGTATTAATTTGGGAATCCATGAATGGAGAAAAGGCCTTTCACAGCATGAAGCTCAGTTTCTAGAGTTCTCTAAAGTTGCGAAACTGAGCTATGAGAAAAAACTACTAAAGAGTGCCACAAGCAAGTGCATTGTGCAAATGGTGGTTCTTGGAGTGTTTAGGCGGCTTGCTTGAGGTGCTCAGGTGGGGTCTTCTGCAAAGTGTTTTTGAGGATTCCGATGAACTCACACTCCCCATCTTGGTTGAGGTCTAACTGTTTCGGATCGATTCTTAAGACCGCATAGCCCTGATTGAGGAAGAATTTCTCCCGATCGCGTTCAGCCATGAGCACCTCATTGAGCTCCGGGGAATCATATTTCGAACGTCCATCAATCTCCACGATGATCCACTCATTGATCAAGAAATCGACGAGGAAATACTTGTTGTGCGATTGATCGAAACGGGCCTGCACCTTCACTGACTGGATTTCCGGGAGCTTGGCCTCCCGAAGGATTAACCGAGCCCTCGTCTCCTGAGCACTATCCGAATTGGGAATCGACAACTCAATCGCCTGCCGATACGCCTTCACACCCCGATGCCTCGGGAAACTTTCCGCACTGTGCATTAACTTCTCACGCGTAAGCGATGGATTCTGTCTTCGAGCTGAATCAATAGTGACCACAGCCGCCACCACCCCATCATCCAAAGCGATGTCCAAAAATGTGCGGAACGCTCCCGTAACTCGGATCCCATGAACCTCTCGAATATCACGCGACGAGAGGTAACGATCTTTATATCGCATCCCGGACGGCCAATGCTTGGAGGATTTTGAACGTAGCCTTTCCGGCAACAGACACAACACGGTTTTCTCAACAGTCAAAGTTTGGTATCCCCATAACCTCGCCGCAGACTGCCCCGCTACCACTGCTTTGTCCACAGTCATACCCACTGCAAAAGCTCGGGCGGCTGCTTTATCCCATGCAGGAAGGCTTCGGTACTTTTCAGCATTGATTGCGACTTCATGAGTGAGTTTAATCATTTGACCATTACTGATTGCCGCAGAAGTCTCGGTATCGCTATGCAGAAGTTTCGTGAGATTGACTAGTTGGAATTCTTCTTGCCAGTTTTTCATGACCCCACTATGGATCCGAAGGCATAAGAAGCCAAGGATGAACTTTGCAGAAAACTGAAAACCTGTGGATAGATTGTTCTATCCACAGGTTTGGAGGATTCAAAATGCTGTTGGTAGCTGGAGTGTGCTAATAGGCGACTTCACGTACTCGACTTCGCGTGCTCAACTTCACGTGTGCTGACTTCAGTGGGCGATGTCAGGATTTTCTACCGAAGTCGTGTGGTGAGAAGTTGAGTATGAGAAGTCAGCACACGTGATGTCGCCCCTTCAGCCACTAAAAGATCCCCGGCAAGCCGGAGGTCCTTGGAGTCAAACAGCTCAAACTCCAGTCCATCCCAAGCACAAAGAGCAAAAACCTACTTTTGTTCTGGTTTCACCATTGGGAAGAGTACGGTTTCGCGGATTCCGAGGCCGGTGAGGGCCATGAGGAGGCGGTCGATTCCCATGCCGTTGCCGGAGGTTGGTGGCATGCCTTGTTCCATTGCGGTGAGGAAGTCTTCGTCGAGGACCATGGCTTCGTCGTCTCCGTCGGCGGCGAGGCGGGCTTGGTCTTCGAAGCGTTCGCGTTGGATGACTGGGTCGATGAGTTCGGAGTATCCGGTTGCTAGTTCAAATCCGCGGACGTAGAGGTCCCACTTTTCGGTGACGCCTGGCTTGGTGCGGTGTTGGCGTGTGAGTGGGGAGGTTTCTACTGGGAAGTCTTTGACAAAGATTGGTCCGTAGAGTTGGTCTTCGCAGAGGAGTTCCCAGATTTCTTCGACGAGTTTGCCGTGTCCCCAGCCGCCGTTTTCGGGGACGGAGAGGCCGATTACCTTGGCGATTTCGCGGAGTTCTTCGACGGTGGAGTCGATGGTTACTTCTGGTTGTCCTGGGAATTTGCGTGCGAGGGCTTCGTTGAGGGAAGGGTACATCTCGATGACTTTCCACTCGCCGCCGAGGTCGTATTCGGTGCCGTCTGCGAGGGTGACCAGGGTGGTTCCGAAGACTTCTTGGGCGACGGATTGGACGAGACCCTTGATCAGTTTCGCGCCGGTTTCGTAGGTTCCCCAGGCTTCGTAGGTTTCGAGCATGGCGAATTCTGGGGAGTGGGAGGAGTCGACGCCTTCGTTGCGGAAGTTGCGGTTGACTTCGAAGACGCGCTCGATGCCGCCGACAACGCAGCGCTTGAGGTAAAGCTCTGGTGCGATGCGCAGGTAGAGGTCAATGTCGAGGGCGTTGGAGTGGGTTTCGAATGGTCGTGCTGCTGCGCCACCGTGGAGGGTTTGCAGCATGGGGGTTTCTACCTCAAGGAAGTCTTGGTCTTCGAGGTAGTGGCGGAGTGCACGCATGACCTTGATGCGGGTGAGCGCGTTGGTGCGGGCTTGTTCGCGCATGATGAGGTCGGTGTAGCGGTGGCGGACGCGGGTGTCTTCGCTGAGGTCCGCGAATGCGACTGGCAGTGGGCGCAGGGACTTGGAGGCCATGTGCCAGGAGTCAGCCATCACGGAGAGTTCGCCACGCTTGGAGGAGATTACTTTGCCGCGGACGGAAACGATGTCACCCATGTCCACATCGGCTTTCCAGGCCTTGAGGGATTCTTCACCGACTGCTGCCAGGGACAGCATTGCTTGGACGGTGGTGCCGTTTCCTTCTTGGATGGATGCGAAGCAGAGCTTGCCGGTGTTGCGAACGAACATGACGCGGCCAGCGATTGCGACCTCAACGTCGGTTTCTTCGCCTACTTCGAGGTAGGTTACGCCTTCTTCGCGCTCTTGGAGGTCTTCTGTAATGACAACAAATTGGGAGCGCAGGTCAGAGATTGAGATGGTGCGATCAACCTCGACTGGGTAGGCGTCCAATCCACTGTCCAGAATGCGCTCGCGCTTTTCGCGACGAATTCGCAGCTGCTCAGGCAAATCGGCGGAATTGTTCTTGGAAGTGGGATTGGAATTAGTCACGATTTCCTAGGGTAGTCGAAAGGTATGCGAACTGGGTAAACCGGGATCAGCCTTCGATGTTTTTGAAGCCGATTCCAAGGGGTAGGCCGACGTTGTCGTGGAGTTGGACATCGCCAAGCGTGATGGCTGCGAAGAGTCGGGCGTCTCCGATTTCGGGGGCTGGTCCAAGATCCAGGCCACGGATTTCTACATAATCGGGGGTCACGCCTGCGGCTTTGAGCACTTGCGTGACTGTTTCTTTAACCACTGCCTCGCCGTGTTCTGCCGAATGCGCACCGGCGGTGAGGGCTGCTGCCAGGCTCAATGCCGTTTCGCGGGAGTCTTCGGGCACTGAAATATTACGCAGGGAAATGGCTAGTCCATCTGGCATGCGCACGGTTGGAACAGAATGCAGTTTTACTGGAATATGCAGATCATTAAGGGCGCGCTGGACTAGAACCACCAGCTCATAGTCCTTTTCACCGAGCACCACATCAGTTGCTCCGGTGATTCCCAACAGCCCCAGCACCTTGGTTACTTCCGCACCTTGTGGGGTAAGTGTTGGGCCACCTGTAACTTCCACCCGGATGCCGTGAGGCCATAGCGTTTCGGGATTGAACGGGAAGATCGCGTCGATAAGCTCTTCCCTTAAACGTGCGTGATCCGATTCCGGGCCGGCATAGGCGACGACGACCACCGCACCGGGGATGCGTTTTGCTGCGCGGATGAGCGCAATATGGCCTGCGTGGAGGCCATTTCCCAAGGGTACGAGCACCACTGGTTTGCCGGTTTTGCGCAGGGCGCTGCCGAACATGCGGATCTGCTCGACGGTATCAAAAACTCTGCCCTGACCATGCGTGAAACTCAACGGTCCTCCTTCTGAATTGCCCACAGCTCAATATCTTGCGCGCGGGAAATCTCTGCCTGCCTGCGCGCCAAATCCCGGAAAAGGCGTTGCCTGCCGGGGTTGTTAATCGAATCGTACTGGGCAATGACCTCATCCAACGAAGGCAGTGCCTGGAATTGCTGTGCGGAATCCATAACGATGTCAGAGGTCACATCGGGATCGCCAAGAAATTCATCCAGGAAATACGACGCATCGCGCTGCAAGGTGCTTAAAAATCCGGCATAGGTCAGCGCTGCAGCCAACTGTGCGCGCTTGTCATCGGCGATCTCGACAATCGAGCCACCGAGCTCCCCCACCAAAAGCCCCACGATGGTCTCCCCCAACTCATCCAACGCGGACGCCACCCACCGGTCCTGACCAATCGGGTGCGCAGACATCACGATGCCGCCGGACGTCTCCAGCGGATCCATCACAGTGATGCCGTGCGTGAGCGAGGTATGCAGGAACATCTGGCCACGGCGCGCAAAAGCAGAAAGCTTTTCGACGTACCCCTCCACCCCGTGGGCATCAATCACGACAAGCTCAAAGTCACGAATATCTTCGGGCGCGTGAAGCACAGTCACGTAGTGCCCGACAGAATCTAATTTCTCCGCCATGTTGACGGTGGATGATCCATCATCAAAAATTCCAACGCGAAGGCGAGGAGCCTGCATTAGTTGTTTTCCTTTTTCCTTGCTGCTGCCAGAAGATCAGCCACGCTCAAACCGCCTTGGCGTTCATCTTTGCGTCGGCGTCCGCCAGTTTCTTCGGGAGCTGCGTGCCTACGCCTTCTGCGACCTGGTGCTGGTTCTTCCTCAGCTTCGACAGCAACTTCAACTGGCTCAGGTTCTGGTACTGGTTCCGGCACCGGTGCAGGTTCCGGCATTGGCTCTGGAACTGCAACAGGCTCCGGGACTTCTGGCTGCGGTGCCTGGAACTGCTGGGAAAGCTGCTGGGATTCCAACTCAAGGATTCGTCGGGCTTCGGCACGCAGCATGGTTGGCTCATAGCCCCATTCACGGCCAGAAAGCTCAGACAGCTGGGTGCGCATTTCCTCCAGTTGAAGTTTGATTTCCTCAAGGGTTTCCTGATCGCGTGCACGACGGGATTCAGAAATCTCCATTTTTTCTTGGACGAGTTCAGCTTCTAGTCGGTTGAGTTCAGATTGGTGTGCGTATTCGAGGGTTTCCTTCTCCCGCGCAGCAGCTTCGACTTGTTTGCGGGACCGATAAACAAGGAAGAATCCGATGATTGCCGCCCACAGCGCTGCAAGAAGTGCTATTTTCATGGCGCCGTCACTGTTGGCCAGCAGCATGATGACGCTGGCAATCAGGGCAAGTCCAATGAGTACTGCTAGCAGAATCTGTCCACGGTCGACAGAATTGCCGTCGCCGGAATCCTCGTGTGACAGGTCTTGATTCATGAATTCCAATCTAGCTGATCGCTTCGCCAGATTGGGGAGGCGGAGCCTCACAGCTTCGCTCTAAATAAAGTCCGGCAGCTGAGAGTGCGATTCCGCCCAGCGCACAGGCAATAACTCCCGGAAGATCATTCGATGCTGCGGACAACTCACCGGCGCGTGGGATTACATAACTGCCAATTCCCACATAAACGCCGCCGAAAATTGCGCCACCCCACGCACACGCTCGACCCAGCATGGCCAGATAGGCAATGGTCACGGGGTTCATTTGGGATTTGTCCTGGCCGATCAGCCCCTCATCGAGGCGACCTTGGACCTTCACACCTGCGAAACCACACACCACGGCCAACAACCAAAAAGTGATGGATACCGTGATGGAAATAGAGGTCATGGATCCATAAAAACGCCACGTCAAAATGGCGGACACAGCGGCGAGGAAACCTCCCGTTGCGATCAACCAACCCGCTGACGTTTTCTGCATGAAAGCCACGACTCCTTAAATCTTGGTGACACCTTCAATGTCTGTGGGATCAAGATTATCCACATGTTCTGCAATGGTCGTGCCGTGCAGGACGGCATCAGGTTCTGCTTCCAACCAAGGGATCAACACGAAGGCACGCTGCCAAGCCCAAGGGTGTGGCAAGGTCAGTTCGGGATCCTCAGAAAGGATCTCTTCCCCATCTTTAATGATCTGCACGATATCCACATCGAGGGTGCGTGGCCCCCATTTGCGGACGCGGACCCGCTCGGCGGCTTCTTCGAGTTTTTGGCCACGGCGCAGCAACTCGATGGGGGTTTCTTCAACCTCAACAACGAGCACTGCGTTGAGGAATTCATCCTGATCCTCAATGCCCCACGGTGGGGTTGAGTAGATCGCAGACTGCGCCACGATCTCATCTTTGAATTCCTCGATCACTGTGTTGAGCAGCGCGTAGCGATCATCCATGTTGGAACCGATGGACAAAACTGCATGCATTAGGCGTTGCTCCTTCCAGCAGCCATGGATTTCCTGGAACGTCGGGCAACCACCGCGACGTCAGCAAAAGTACGTGGGATCGGTGCTTTGGGCTTATGGATGGTTACTTCCACCGCATGAAGCGCATCAAATTTAGCCATCACAGCATCCGCAGATTCCGTGGCCACCGTCTCGATCAAATCCCTGGATGGGCCTTCCACGATTTCAGCAACCAACAATGCCAACGCGCCGTAATCTACGGTGTCGGAAAGGTCATCGCTGGCACCTGCGGCATCGAAATCCATCCAGCAGGTGACATCCACAATGAAGGGCTGGCCTTGCTCTTTTTCAAAGTCGAACACACCGTGGTGTCCGAAGCATTCAAGGCCTTTAAGTTCAATACGATCAGCCATGGTGAGTTCCTCCACTTCGCCACAATGCGGCAACATCAACAGCGTCCCTTGATACTGGGACATCGTGCACGCGCACACCCCATGCTCCCATATGTGCAGACACTGCGGTCACCGCTGCGGTTGCTGGGTCGGCATCAATGGGGGTGACATCTAGGCCACGGTCTTTGCGCACGCCAGCCAGGAATCGCTTCCGGGATGCTCCCACCAGGATGGGGAAAGGTCCAGAAATAAACTCGGGCAGTGCTTGCAGCAAACGCCAGTTGTCTTCACGTGATTTGGCAAAACCCAAACCTGGATCAAGCACGATCTGGTTTTCGGCCACACCAGCAGCGGTGGCGCGGGCGACAAGATCATCAAGCACTGCGTGCACATCGGCTACAACGTCTCCACCGTGATCTGCCTGACCTGCGGCATCACCGAATTGGAGGGTGCGCCAGTGCATCAAACACACGGGAATTTGCGCTTCCGCCATGACAGAAAACATCTCAGGATCAGCCAAACCGCCAGAGACGTCGTTGATCATGGAGACGCCAGCGCCCGCGGCAGCCTGCGCCACGGAGGCCCGCATGGTGTCTACGGAAGTGTGGATGCCGGCGTCGTGAAGCGCCTTAATGACCGGCACAACCCGGTCCCGTTCCACGGACGCGTCGACGCGCACTGCCCCAGGCCGGGTGGACTCGCCGCCGACATCAATCATGTCGGCGCCAGCAGCCACCAATTCCTTGGCATGCGCGATCGCCTGATCAACGTCAATGTACTTGCCACCGTCCGAAAAGGAATCCTCAGTGACATTGACAATTCCCATGACCAAACAGCGTCCCGGGATGGTCAAAGAGGATACGTTCATTTAGTGCCCCCGAATCAGGGAGAACACCTCAGCGCGGGAGGCAGCGTTGTTCTTAAAACCGCCGCGCACCGCAGACGTCGTGGTCACAGCACCAGGCTTACGGATTCCGCGCATGGCCATGCACAGGTGCTCAGCTTCAATCACCACGGCCACGGCCTGGGCATCAAGCTTTTCGACGAGAGCATCCGCAATTTGGGAGGTCAAGCGCTCCTGAACCTGAGGTCGCTTAGCAAACATATCCGCTAAACGCGCCAGCTTGGACAGGCCAGTCACCTTGCCGGACTTACCCGGAATGTAACCAATGTGCGCCACGCCAAAGAACGGCACCAAGTGGTGCTCACACATGGAGTAAATCGGGATCTCACGAACCAGAACCAACTCTTCATGGCCCTCAGAGAACGTCTTCTCCAGCACAGTGGTGGGATCCTCATGCAGACCCGCGAAAGTTTCCTTGTACGCCCTAGCCACTCGAGCTGGGGTTTCCAACAGGCCTTCGCGATCTGGATCCTCACCCACAGCGATGAGCAACTCACGAATCGCAGCTGTTGCGCGCTCCTCATCGAACTCGCGAACTGCAGCGTGGTTATCCACGGTTGTCTCCTTCATTTTCCGGATTCTCCTGTGTGCCCTCAGCGGACTTCCCGGAATCACCATCGATGGGCTGATCTGGAACGACAGGCATTTCTGTGGTTTCAGAAGCATCCAGCACCGACTCTTTTTGCGCCTTTTCTGGGTAGTCCGAACGTTCATGATCCGGCAAACGGAACCCGATCATTTCGGTTGGGGATTCCTGTGAAACGTTACCTGGGGTATGTTCCGCACCTGTTGATTGGTCCATGAGTTCGGAATCGCCGAAGCCATAGGCCTTCATACCAGGGTGCTCACCGGATGCGGTTGGAGTCGCGTAAGGGTTGGGGCGGCCGCCACTTGAATCAGGGGACTGCTCAGGAGCTTGTGCCGGGGTCTGAGCCGGGAAGCCCTGCTCAGCTGGCTGTTCTTCTGCACGTGAGCGGTGCTTTCCAGCGGAACCGGGCACGCTCCAATCAGCTGGAGGTGGGGTGCCATAGGATCCGGCAGCTGCTCCGGCCGCAGGTGCCACGCCGGCAGAAGACGCAGGCTGCACCGGCAACTTACCCTGAGCTTCCAATTCCTTGCGACGGCGTTCGCGGGTTGCGCGGGAGGCCTCAAGAATGGAGAACTTCTTTGGTGGTTCTTCGCCACGTTCCAGTGCGAGCTCCACTGGGGTTTTTACTGGTTCGCGGTTTTCTTGGCGAGGGAATCGTGTGGACTCGTCGGGGAAGACTTCGGCGACCTTGCGTGGGACGATGTCGTCGAAAAGCGCTTCGAGGTCTGGGCGTCGCAGGGTTTCCTTTTCCAGGAGTTTTTCCGCGAGGCGGTCCAGGTGGTCGCGGTATTCAGCCAGGATGGAGTAGGACACTTCATGGGCTTTGTCCAGGAGGAACTGGACTTCGGTGTCGATGGTTGCTGCGACTTCTTGGGAGTGGTCCAAGTTTCCACCGCCACCGCGTCCGGAGAATGGGTCGCCCTGTTCTTGGCCGTATTTCACCATGCCGACAGCTGGGGACATGCCATATTCGGTCACCATGGATCGGGCGATCTTGGTGGCCATTTCAATATCGGCGGAGGCGCCGGTGGTGGGTTCGCCGAAGACTAGTTCTTCCGCGGAGCGTCCACCCATGGCAAAGACCAGGCGGGCGAACAATTCGTTGCGGTTGTACATGCCCTTGTCATCTTCTTGGGCAGTCATGGCGTGACCGCCGGTGCGACCGCGGGCCAAGATGGTGACCTTGTAGACGCGCTCGATGTCTTCCAACGCCCATGCGGACAGGGTGTGTCCACCTTCGTGGTAGGCGGTGACCTTCTTTTCCTTCTCGGAAATCACCTTGCCGGAGCGACGTGGTCCACCGACAACGCGGTCGGTTGCTTCTTCCAGAGCGTCGGCGGTGATCACGTTGCCACCCACGCGGGCGGTTAGCAGCGCGGCTTCGTTAAGCACGTTTGCCAGGTCAGCGCCGGACATGCCGGCGGTGCGCTTTGCCAATGCCTTGATATCTGCATCGGGTGCGAAAGGCTTACCCTTGGCGTGAACTTCCAGGATCTGTTCACGGCCGCGTAGGTCAGGGTTGGTGACTGGGATCTGGCGGTCGAAACGGCCAGGACGCAGCAGCGCTGGGTCAAGAACATCTGGGCGGTTGGTAGCAGCCATCAGAATGACGCCTTGACGATCACCAAAGCCATCCATCTCAACGAGCAACTGGTTCAGGGTCTGTTCACGCTCATCGTGTCCGCCACCCATTCCTGAGCCACGGGCGCGACCAACCGCATCGATCTCATCGACGAAGATGATGCAGGGACTGTTTTCCTTGGCCTGCTTAAACAGATCACGCACACGCGAGGCACCAACACCGACGAACATTTCCACAAAGTCAGAACCGGAAATTGAGTAGAACGGCACGCCAGCCTCACCAGCTACGGCACGAGCCAGCAGGGTTTTACCAGTACCGGGAGGGCCGTAAAGCAGCACACCACGAGGGATTTTCGCTCCGAGGGCTTCGTAGCGGGTGGGGTCTTCCAGGAAGTCCTTGATCTCATGGAGTTCATCCACTGCTTCTTCAGCGCCAGCAACATCCGCGAAGGTGTTGGTGGGCATATCCTTGGTCAGCTGCTTGGCCTTGGATCCACCGATGCCAAACATGCCACCACCCTGCATGCGGGTGAGGAAGAACATCAGCAAACCGAAGATGATCACCATCGGCAGGATGAAGCTCAGCATGGACATCAGGAAGCTCTCCTGCGTCACATTGGTGGTATAGGAATCAGTGTTGGATGCTTCCACCTTCTCAAAGATCGCTGGCGCGGTACGAGCTGGGTACTGCGCGAGGATCTCTTCAACGCCTTCGCGTTCATCCACCGTGATGGGTTCACGCAAGGTCAGTCGGACGCGCTGTTCCCTGTCATCGATTTGAGCTTCGGCGACGTTTCCGGCGTCAAGCTGTGCCATCGCAACAGAGGTATCGACCTCCTGGAAGTTCCTGGTGTCACTGCTAAACAGGGACACCAAGAACAGAACGATGAGGATTACGGCTGCGATACCGCCGAACTGCAGGTATTTCTTGTTTTTCATACGCAGTGGCAACCGGCTCAACTAAGGCCGTTTTGCCCGTGCCTTTCTCGGAATCGAATAAAAGGGATCTACTAGACAACTAATCAAACGAAGTTGAGGGCCAAAACGTTCCCTCTTTCGCACTTTTGATTACTAGTCGGAGTACACGTGAGGCTCGAGGGTGCCCACATATGGCAGGTCGCGGTAGCGTTCTGCGAAATCAAGTCCGTAGCCCACAACAAACTCATTTGGAATATCAAATCCAATGTCGAACATGTCGATGTTGGTGGTCAGGCGCTCTGGCTTACGCAGCAAGGTGATCACGTTGAGGGACTTAGGGTTGCGGTTTTTCAGGTTGCGCATCAGCCAGGACAGGGTCAGTCCGGAATCGATGATGTCTTCCACGATCAAAACGTCGCGGCCTTCAATTTCCTTGTCCAGGTCCTTGAGGATGCGCACCACGCCTGAAGAGGAGGTGGAGTTTCCGTAAGAGGACACCGCCATGAACTCGGACTGGGTGGGGATGTCGAGCATGCGGGAGAAATCTGCCAGGAAGTAGAACGCGCCCTTGAGCACGCACACCAGGATGAGGTCTTCTTCGGCGTCTTTGAACTCTTCGGAGACGCGCTTGGCCATTTCGGCGATGCGCTGCTTGAGCTTCTCTTCGCTGATCAATACTGATTCAATGTCGGTGCCGTATGGGTTGGCTGGAACATTGAGATCTTTGTGGTCGGCCATTTCTACGTTGTTGCTCATCGTCGCGTTCCCCTTGTGTTGTAGATTCAGGTGTCAATCAGTGATCTTAAGCTTGCCACTTTGCCGCACCACTTCCAACCTTCCATTATCGCTTTTACCCACGGCTACGCCACCCTGTCCGCGCCAATCGGTGAGCAATCGGTCAATGGCGTCGAGTTTCCTCGAGGTCACAGCGATGCCTTCCCCACGCAAAAAATCCGCCAACATGCGTCGCCTAAGGCCCGTAGGTTCCCCGGCCAACGTCACAGGAAAACCGTCCTGCCACTCTAAACGCCGCTTCTCGACGTCGCCCTCCACCACTTCGGCATCCTCCACAGCGCGTCGCGCCGCAAGTGCCAAACCAGGTACAGGGTCTCCCCCGTGCACCTGCGCAAGAAGAGGAATCACCTGGTTTCGGATGGCTACCCGCCGAAAGGCATCGTCAAAATTTTGCGGATCGTGCCACGGTTTCAACCCCAACTCCACGCACGCCCCGTGCGTGTGCGCACGCCGAGCCCCCAGAAGGGGTCGAATAATGGATAGCTCGGGGCGTCGAGAAGCATCTTTCATGCCCGCGGGATTCCCCCGCAAACCGCCAAGGAGATAGGTCTCGGCTTGATCATCCATGGTGTGCGCCACCCAAATCTCATCGGTGAGCTGCGCAAAAGCCGCGTACCGAGCCTCCCTGGCGGCGGCCTCCATCCCCTCCCCCGGCGCGACCTCGATGCTCTTCACGATCGCCTGTGCGCCCATGTGGCGCGCCATCGCAGCAGCGTTGTGCGTGACTTCAGCAGAACCGGTCTGCAGATTATGATCGATACAAATCGCCGTTACCTGGGATTTCTCCGCGAGCACAGCAGCCACCAGCGCCAATGAATCCGGCCCGCCCGACAACCCAATGTGCACATGCTCTTTCAGGTAAGGGCGCACCGCCTTGCGTAATTCCAAGAAATTAGGGCTTACCCTAGGCAGCTCAAGATTCCCGATGAGGGATGCCACCTTAAAAGTCCCTCAGAATCGACGCCATCTCATCCAAAGCCTCACGCGCCGGCACAATCGCGGAACCATTAGACACAAAAGCAAAGGTAAACACACGCCCCGACTCCGAGGTCACCACCCCTGCCAATGCCGATGTATCCGTCAGAGTGCCAGTTTTCGCCCGCACCCAACCCGCACCTGAGAGTCCGTCGTAGCGATCCTCCAAGGTTCCGGTTCCATGCGCGATAGGCAGCGATGTCAATAGTGAACTCAACTCAGGTTCCGTGGCGGCGCGGGTCAAAATATCATCAAGCAGGCGGGGCGTGATGAGGTTGTCAAAGCTCAAACCCGAATTATCCACAATGGACACGCCACTCAAATCGAAGCCCTTGTCCTTGAGAATCTCCAACGTCATCTTCGAGGTACTCGCCGAATCGGTAGCCAAATCCTTCGACGCGGCCACTTCCTTAGCGATACCCTCTGCCATCACATTGTCAGAATCCTTCATCATCCGAGCAAGACGCTGATCCAACGTGTCAGACTCCACGGATGCCAGCACGGTTTTGTCCGGAGCGCTGCCCTCATCTACGGTGTCCGCGCCGACACGATCCGCCAACGCCTGCGCAACATCTAACGCCGGAGTATGAGACCTCGGCAGATCCCCCTCCGACCCACCAATGCGGGCAGCCTCAATCATCGCGGGCTCCACATCAGCGATATAACCAGCATCAACATCCACTGGATCCCACGTACTAGCAAAGCCCTCATCAGGCCAAATAGACGTATCGATCAACACAGTGCCAATATCTTGCCCCTCAAGCTGGGTGGCCAAATCATCGAGCATCTCCTCACTCAACGTGACATCACCACCCGCCTTAATCACCACCGTTCCCGGCTGCTCCCCCTCAACAACCTTCGTTGTGATGGTGTCCTCACGGCCAAGCTCATACAACGCCACCGCCGCCGTCAAAATCTTCGTCGCCGACGCCGGCCTCACCGCAGTCCCCTGATTCTGCTCCCACACCACCTCACCAGATTCCACATCCCTGGCAACACCGACAAAAGTGCCCAACCGAGAATCCGCAGCCTGCGAGGTCAAATCCTTCTCCAAAGTGGCAAAATCTGGGGCTTCCAAAGCATCCGGATCAATCGCAGAAGAAAACAGCTGCTCAGGCATCTCCACCGACATGGGCTCCGGGTGATCCAAACCAAAACCAGAATGATTCACCCACACGCCACCACCGATGACAGCCCCCACTGCAATCAGTACACCAACCGATGAGCCAACCCACCACGCATTTTTCATGGGCGCTCCTTCTCCTGCAAATTTTCTTGCGATTCTTCTTGCGATATCAGGACTCCAACCTTATATCGACCGTCGTCTCACGCACGAACCATACGCGCGGTTCCAAAATTTTCGAGGATTTCCTTGCCCCGGGTCTCGTTTATTTTTGAACACGCTAGAATTCAAGGGCAGTAACTAATTTCAACCCGGGAGAAATACCTATGAGCATCGAAGTAACCGTCGAAATCCCTAAGGGATCACGCAACAAGTACGAAATCGACCACGAGACCGGAAAGGTCTACCTCGACCGCTACCTGTTCACTCCAATGGCATACCCACTGGACTACGGCTACATCGACCACACCCTCGGCGAAGACGGCGACCCATTGGATGCACTGGTCATCCTCCCCGAGTCCGTTTTTCCAGCAGTTGTGGTTAAGTCCCGAATCATCGGTGTTTTCAAGATGACCGACGAAGCCGGCGGCGACGACAAGCTGCTCTCCGTTCTCGACGACCCACGCTACGACCACATCCAGGACATCTCCGACGTGTCCGATTTCCTCAAGGATGAGATCGAGCACTTCTTCGTCCACTACAAGGACCTGGAAAAGGGCAAGCACGTTGACGGTTCCGGCTGGGGCGACAAGGCTGAGGCTGAAAAGATCCACGCTGAGGCAATCGACCGCTACAAGGCATAAGTCTTTTGTAAATTAAGAGCTGCGCATCCCTGCGATTCCGGTTTTCCGGTTTGTTTAGGTGGGGTGCGCAGCTTTTTGCATGCTCGCTTGGGCTGGGAGGGGTGTCCGCGGCTCTTCAACTCCGCAAAACCTGGCACATGTGACAAAGATGTCGGATTTTCAGATTCTTTGTCCCACTGGTCTGGCCCGAGCCCCGCCTGATTCAGCATTCGAGTGCCGCGATCAAACCACGGTGCCCACCAAATCCATTTTCATGATTCGTGGGCATCGTGGTTTGGTTTCAAGACCTCGAAACCAGTCACAGATGCCCACGAAACTCATTTTGGACCTTCGTGGGCACGCCTGTCTGGCTTTCCAAAAGTCAGCCAGAATTCCAGCTCAAACCCCAAAAATCACACCATCACAGAATGCGATTTAAGGGACTTTCACACCCATCCCGATACAAATACTCATTCGAAGATACCGATCGCTTACATCGCCACACAGCGCATCGTTGCAGCTAGTCGCCTGATTCGCGGTATCCCTTGCGCAGATCCTCCACCACGCGGGGATGATCCAGCGTGGAAGGTTCCAATTCACGAGGCTGATTATCCAACCCAAACACCCCAGCAGCCACCAGAACTTCATCATTAAGGAAAGTCAGTGGCGGGGTGTCTTCCCGAAGCTCTAATTCCATGTCGGCAGGGCCACACAGTTGGAAGCCCCAGTCGCCAAATGTGGGAACATGCACGTGATATGGGATGACTTGTTCACAGCCCGCCGATTTCAAGGTTGCTCCAACTCGCCAGAACACATCTGGAGTGGTGTAGGCGCTGGAGGATTGCACCACCATGCGGCCTTGTTCGTTCAGTCGTGCTCGGGCCAAGGTGTAGAACTCTTCTGAATACAGCCTGGCCATGGTGTCGTTGTTTGGGTCGGGAAGATCGATGATGATGGAATCGTAAGTTTCGCCATTATTTCCGCCGGAGCGCAGCCAGGTGAAAGCGTCGTCAACGATGATGGAGACGCGGGGATCTTCCATCGCTCCCCCATTGTCAGAGCGCAGCACTGTGTTGGCTACTTCGATGACTTCTGGGTCTAATTCAACTTGGGTGATCTGCATTGATGGGAATCGGAGGAGTTCCCGTGCTGCGAGGCCATCGCCACCGCCGATGATTAACACCGATTCTGCCTCTGGATTAAGGCTTGGATACACCAGTGATTCTGTATATCTATGCTGGTCACGAGTGGAATACTGCAAACCGCCATTGAGGTAGAGGCGTCGGTCTTTGCCTCGTTCTGTCACTACGATGTCTTGGTAGTCAGATTGGTGTGAATAGATCACGGGGTCGCGGTAGAGCTGTGCGCGGGCGGTGGCAACGATCCCGTCGGATTTCACCAACACGGTGGCTAGCGCTGCGATCGCGAGAAGAAGCGCCACCACGGATACGAAGAAGTGGGTGCGCGGAAGCAAATGTCGCAGCAGCACACAGCCCACGAATAGTGCTGCAACGAGGTTGATCATTCCGGCTGCTGCGGCACCGCGCATCATGCCAAGCCACGGCAGCAACACAAAAGGCCAGGCCAGGCCACCTAAAAGTGCGCCAAGGTAATCAGCAGCATTCAAGGTGGCAACCAGAGATCCTGTGGTTTTGGCGTCGGCGAGGCGGCCTTGCTGGATCATGGTCATCAGCAGTGGAAGTTCAGCGCCGACCAGGATGCCAATTGCAGCGGTGGCAATCACCAGAATCCACAGGGATTGGCCGATGGTCGCGAAGGTGAAATACAGCACCAGCGCGGAACAACCACCAATAAGTCCAAGGAGGGTTTCCACACCGAGGAAGGTTTGCGCAGGCCAGTTGAGAAACGGCTTGACCAGCAGTGCACCAAGTCCAAGGGCAGCTACATAACCTGCGACGATGAGGGAGGTTTCTACAATTCCGCCACCGTTCAAGCTGGTGGAAAGCGATACCAGGGCTAGCTCATAGACCAGCCCCGATGCCGCACAAATGGAGACGGAAACTAATAACAGCCAGCGCCAGATGGGTCCTAAATCAGACATGCAGCGTTTACGGTTCCCACCACGATCAAGATGACGGCGGCCACGACGGCACCGGAACGGAGTTTGGGATCTTCCACGAGATCACGGAAACGTCCCGGAATGACAGCTTCCAACACCGCCATGACCACCACTTGGATAACCAGACCAAGGGCACCGAACACTGCAGTCTCCAGCAAACCTTCACTCAAAATATCTGAGGAGGTCAGCACAGCAGTGACCACGATGATTCCGATGGAAACCTGCTGCGCCACGGTGATCACAGCGGCGTTGGGCAGATGGTGCACAAACACGAGTTCATGCAGTTTACCTGGGGTGATCAAGTCCAAAATCACAAAACCGACCACGAGGATCACTGCGGCCAACACGAAATATGAAAGGGTGCCGAGCACTCCGTCGACAAGATATTGACTCATAGTGTTCTTTCTATTTCACGCCACCGCCGGAACCGGAGGATCCGCCGCTGGAACTGCTTGGTGAGGATGGGCCGAAACCGCCGCCGAGCCAGATGAACGCACCACTGTTGACGCGGTCAAGGCCTTCGACGGTGATGGTGCATTCCGGCGTGCCTTCACCTGAGATGATGATCAGGTTTTTGCTGTATCGCAGGTAAGTATCGCCAGTTGCGGGGTCGGTGGCGCGGTCGGTTGGGGTGGACATGTTCACGATTTCATCCACCACCCCACTTTCGCCAGCGCATGAGTAGGTGCCGTTGTTTCCGGGCCAGCGGTCGGAGACTTGGCTTCCCACCGCAGGCTTGGCAAAAACCGCAGCGAACAGGCACAACACTGCTAAAAACAGCAGGATGAATCCTATGCTTCGGTAGTTTCGGGAGCTCATGGTTTGTAAATGCTCCTCGTGCTCACGATGGTGAGCTCTTCTGGGTAGAGGTGGTGGCTAAACCATTCCCATACGTCTTCCAGAAATTCTGCGGTCAGCGCGGTGAGGTGGTGTTCGCCGGCGCCGGGGAAACTGGCGATCAACCAGTCGTCGTCGCCGTTGGAGATTTCTTCGGCTGCGCGGGCAAAATCTTCCTCAGACAGCACGGCGACGTTGGTTTGCAGCAGGTAGTTTTCCCGCGTGATGCTGTCGGGCAGCGGCCAGCGGGAATCTTCCGCTTCTTGTGCATGGCAGGAAATTTCTTCCCGGAAACGCCCATCGGGCGTTTCAACGGTAACCACATGCGAGCCGCCAATCACCGCTAAATGGCAGGTGCTGGGGTGTGGGGATGCGTCGATAAGCTTATCGACGAGCACCTCCGGCGATTCCCCATTCCAGCTCACGCCGAGCGCTTCGGCGGAGACATCTGTAGGCATGCAATCGATGTGATGAATCATGAGGCCTCTGGTGCTGGGTAAACGGTGAGTTCGCCGGGCAGCACCGTCCACCCGAGCGATACTTCAAATGGACTGTCTTTGCCGTAGCGTTCAAAACTGAGCAACCTGTTTCCGCCAACTTCGGCGAGATCCCAGTATTCAAATTCACCTTGATCAGCCACGCCGGTGGTGCCTTCGGAGGTGAAGGTGCCCACGCCAGATTCGGTTTTACGGTAGCGAACGCCCTCCACGGTGACATCATGTGCGGGCTGTTGTGCCAGGTCAGGGCGGGTAATCCACCATCCGAGGTTGAGTTGGCCCTCATCGTATTCCACGCTCAGGTACTCACTGCCTTTGCCACCGTCGAGTAGATACTCGTGCCAAATGTATTGGCCTTGACGGAACTGGATGGCTCCGCGGCAGACATAATCCACGCCACCGCGGGAAATAATTGCTCCAGGACCCAAAATGCGGGCATTAAAAGTGTCGGATCCGTCGGCAAATTTCAGAGGATCTTGACGCTGACGAGGAGGCTGCGGTTCGCTCTTTTTCTTCTGTGCTGAAAGATAAAAGAACACGACAGCGATGATGGCTAAAACACCGGCCAGGATAAGCCACGTGATATTCATGCGAAACTCCCATGAGTTTTCTAAGTTCGGTACGAGCCAATCCTACAGACCGACACGCCCCTCCTCTTATCGCGACAACTTCATCAAACTCGCTACATGCAACGCCAACTGCAGCACCACTGGAATGCCCAGGAAGGTGACGTCATTACCAGCCTTTTGGAAAGCCACCAGAGTCATCGACTGGAGTTCACCGTCAACCAACACGGTTACTGCCTGAAGCTGTGTGTGCAGCAATGCACCAGCGAGTGCGACTGATGTAAAGACATTGGCACCGAATTTACGAGCCGCAGTAATCGCCAAAATGACTGCCAAGAACATGAAAAGGCATCGCCTGCAGCATAAAGAATTTGATAGGTCGTGGATGTCGTATCCACCGAGTGCGCTGCAGCTGCAACAGCTAGAAGGCCTTTGAGGATACCAACACCAGCCATGGGTCCCAGAATCGGAGCAAAGATGGAAGACACGATATCCACTGCTTTGCCGAGACAGTTTCCAGAACCTCCACCTTGCGCAGCGCCCTCTGAATCCGCAGTGATCGATGCCGGTAGTGCTGCGTAAACCTAAGGAACGTTGTTTCCAATCACAACTTGGAACTGACCACCGGATTCCACAACGGTGATAACACCTGGCAGCTTCTTGATATCGTCACCGTTCACTTTGGCGCGATCTTTGAGTACAAACCTTAAACGCGTTGCGTAGTGAACAACTGAAAAACATTTTCTTCCCCACCGATGCGCGACATTATCTCACCCGAAAGGGCTTGATAATCCACTTTTGTGGCCATGATGGACCTCCCTAAAAACCTTTAAGGACTGCTTTCCATCTGTTTCTGAAATGCAAAAAACCTGGCCACCGTTGGCTAAAACGCATCCTCAAAAAAGGAGGCAGATTCAGCATTTGAAGACCAGGTTTTGCTTCCAGTGCCTGGAATAACAACCCTGATGGACTATTGCTTATGCAACTGAAATTTGCTCTAGATCAATTCTTTCAAAAAATGCAAGAGTGATTTCCAACCCACTCCGCCCCAGACAAGAAAAGGCCACGCCTCCCCTCTTTGCAAAAGGGCAGCGCGGCCATCAAACACACTGCTTAGAGCTCTGAATACGGAACTTCTGGATCCACTAGCTTCTCGGTGTCAACGCTCTTTCCTGATGCGATGAGAGGCTTGATTTGATCAGGAACATCCCACACATTCACGTTCATTGCGGCGAGAATTCGGTTTTCAGTATCAACCCAGAAGGCGACAAATTCTCGTGTTTCAAGGTTTCCACGGATGAATACCTTCTCCTGCGAACCGGTGGCGTGGCCGACGTATTCACAACCCAGATCGAATTGATCTGTAAAGAAGTACGGAAGGTTGGTAAACTCGGCGTCTTTGCCAAGTAGGGATTTCACCGCAGCCGCAGGTTGATTCAACGCGGTGGCCCAGTGCTCCACGCGGATGCGGTGTCCTAGAACTGGGTGATCGTGGTTCGCAATGTCTCCAACTGCGTAGATATCCGGGTCGCTGGTACGCAGTGCTGCGTCCACCAAAACACCATTGTCGATTTCCAGTCCAGCAGTTTCCGCTAGGTCAATCACTGGGGTGACACCGATGCCAATGACTACTGCGTCTGCGGGAACCACTTCGCCGTCATCAAGTCGCACGCCAACTGCACGTCCATCTTCGGTGACGATGTCCGTAATTTTCACTTCGGTGCGCAGGTCAACGCCGTTTGCCACATGCAGATCGGCAAAGACTTGCGCGACCGTTTCACCAAGGACTTTCAAAAGTGGGAGCTTTCCACCTTCCAAAACAGTGACGTCAGTGCCAGCTCCTCGTGCCGCTGATGCGACTTCGAGTCCGATCCAGCCACCACCGATGAGGACCAGCTTTTTACCTTCACCGAAGGTTGCCTTGATCGCGTCAGAGTCTTCCACGGTGCGCAGGTAGTGCACATTAGAGGCGTCGGCTCCCGGAATTGGAAGTTTGCGCACTGCTGATCCAGTAGCAAGAACTAGTTTGTCGTAGTTAATGGTCTCAGTGTTTCCGCCATCATCAACGGTGACTTGGCGTGAACCCGCATCAATTGCCGTTGCACGCACACCTTGACGCAGCGTGACATTGTTTTCTTTGTACCACTCCGCCGGGTGAACAATCGCCTTGTCAAAGCCCACTTTTCCAGCCATGTACTCCTTTGACAGCGGTGGGCGCTCATATGGCAGATAATCCTCTGCTGCGATGAGCGTGATGGAGCCTTCATACCCGTTTACACGTAGTGCCTCTGCGGTTTTCGCTCCGGCTAAACCGCCGCCGATAATGACGATGCTTTGTGGTGTGCTCATGCTGTACTCCTAGTCCCTAAAAAAGTGGACGGTCAGGCGCAAGGTCGACCGCATGGATCTATACACCATGCTAGTTAAAAGGCCGAAACCCTCGGCGAGCGCGCTAAATACCCGGCCCTAATTGGGGGTGTGAGGCAGCACACAAGACCAAACTCTAACGAAATCGCCGGACTCCTCGCAATCACAAGAAGCGACGACTAGCCTGTGGGGACAAACTATTTCAAGAATTTATTCAACAAAGGAGTTCTTCACAAATGAAGGAAGTAGCAGTCAACGAAGTCCCAGCAGGCGCACAGTTGATCGATGTCCGCGAGACCGATGAATACGCAGAGGTTCGAGCACAGGGTGCCGTCAACATTCCTATGAGCGAGTTCGTTGGCCGCATCGATGAGATCGATCTGGACCGCGACATTTATGTCATTTGCAAGCTGGGTGGACGCTCAGCTCAGGTTGCCGAATACCTTGAGCAGCGCGGAATTGAAGCCATCAACGTAAACGGTGGCACCGACGGCTGGGTTGCTGCAGGATTGCCAACCGAGGCATAAGAACCCGCCGCAAAAGATCCCGGCATCTGAATTCACGTCAGATACCGGGATTTTTCACGCCCTACAAAGCCCCTACATGCCCTACAAAGCCCCCAACACACCAACCCAGATACCTCCACCCTCAAGTAGAAGTCGAGATTTTTCATTTCACTGCAAACATAGTTCTAGATCAGACCATTTAAAAAATTACACCCTCACCTGGAATTTTGCAGAAATAGGGCAAGAATCAAAATAGTGGGAAATCCCCATGTTTCGCGAAGTCCCATTGTTGGAGTTAGGCTTATACCCATGGCTACGCATCCAGATATTCCCACAGAGTTGCTTGAATCTCCGAGCTATCAACTTGAACGACTTCGACGACGCACTCGTGACCATGTTGAGGCCGAATTGGCCAAGCATGAGACCACGATGAGGGAATTCTGGACGCTTACATGTCTGGTTCATTCCGACGCTGCAAGCCAGTCAGTTCTGTGTGAGCTGCTGGCCATTGATGCATCGGATATGGTCAGACTCGTTGACTCACTTGAGGTACGCGGCTGGGCGAAAAGGGAACGTGATCCCAAAGACCGTCGTCGCCAAATTGTTGCGTCAACGAAGAAGGGAAAAAACGCCCAGGCGGATCTGCACAAAGTTGTGCTTGAGGCAGAGGATGCTGCGTTGGATGAGTCTACGTCCAAGCAGTTGAAGCACCTTCGTAAATTGGCCGCAGCAATTATCTCCACCGAAGAGGACTAAATATAACGTGGCATTGAGCAGTGTTCCAGCACAGTTCCTGAGATCCGCCCAGGCGCCCCCGAAGCGTACTTTGTGGGACGTCTTAGAATCCGTCGCCTCTACTTATCCTGAGGCAGCAGCTATTGACGATGGCCAGGTGTTGACCTACGCAGAGTTGATGGAAGAAGTCACCGCGTTGGCTGATTCCATTCATGCACAGGGCATTCGCCGTGGTGATCGCATCGGTATTCGCATGCCGTCTGGTACGCGTGACCTTTACATCGCTATTTTGGCCACTCTCGCTGCTGGTGCTGCTTACGTGCCAGTTGATGCAGATGATCCTGAAGAGCGCGCCGAGATGGTGTTTGGTGAAGCAAATATTAATGCGCTTTTCGACGCCACCGGCTTCCATATGCTTCGCCCGACCGCGGGCGGCGATACCCGTAGACCACGCTTGGATGATACGGCGTGGATTATCTTTACTTCCGGTTCCACCGGCAAGCCTAAGGGTGTGGCTGTGTCCCACCGTTCAGCTGCGGCTTTCGTGGATGCCGAAGCACAAATGTTCCTTGTCGATCACCCTTCCGGCCCCCTTGGCCCAGAAGACCGAGTCCTTGCGGGATTGTCTGTAGCCTTTGACGCATCTTGTGAGGAAATGTGGTTGGCCTGGGGCCACGGCGCCTGCTTGGTGCCAGCACCACGCTCCCTAGTCCGTTCCGGTATGGACTTGGGCCCATGGCTGATTCGCCGCGACATCAGTGTCGTCTCCACCGTCCCAACTCTGGCTGGTCTGTGGCCAGCAGAAGCATTGTCACAGGTCCGCTTGCTCATCGTCGGCGGCGAGGCTTGCTCGCAGGAGCTCGTTGAACGCTTATCGACGCCTGACCGCGAGGTGTGGAACACTTACGGCCCCACCGAAGCAACGGTGGTTGCCTGTGGCACTCAACTCTATGCTGGTCAGCCAGTGGGCATTGGTTTGCCACTTGCTGGTTGGGATCTTGTTGTTGTCGACGATGCCGGCGAACCTGTCGGAATCGGCGAGGTCGGCGAATTGGTCATCGGTGGTGTGGGTCTTGCACGCTACCTTGATCCAGAAAAAGACCGCGAGAAGTATGCGCCACTGAAGTCTGTTGGTTGGACCCGCGCTTATCGTTCCGGTGACCACGTTCGTCTGGAAGAAGATGGCCTCTACTTTGTGGGCCGCGTTGATGATCAGGTGAAAATCGGCGGTCGACGCATCGAGCTCGGTGAAGTTGATGCCAATGTGGCAGCGCTTTCCAACGTTCGTTCCTCCGCAGTGGTTGTTCAGACCACTGGTGCGGATCAAAAAGTTCTGGTTGCATACGTTTCTTTGGAAGATGCTGCAGCTGGATTTGATCACAACGTCGCGACTGCCCGACTCACCGAAACCATGCCTGCTGCTTTGGTTCCGCGCATTCACGTGATGGATGATCTGCCTGTCACCACCTCCGGCAAGGTTGATAAGAAGTCTTTGCCGTGGCCTCTTCCTGGCACCGTGGTGGAAGCTAATGACCTCAGCGCAACGGAAGCCTGGATTGCTCAGGAATGGGTCGATATCCTCGGCACTTCTGTGAGCAGCAAAGACGCCGACTTCTTCTCCCTTGGCGGTACCTCTCTCGCGGCTGCGACTTTGGTTGGCCGGGTACGTGCAAAGGTTCCCACCGCTGCGGTGCGTGATCTTTACGATCACCCTCGCTTGGAGAAATTCGCCGAGCGTGTCGAGGCTATCGCCGCCGACACTGGCATTTCTTTGGAGGCGCCAAACCAGGTGGAGGAGCGCGTCGTCAAGCCTGTTTCTTTTGGCACTCGTGTGATGCAGACCCTCATCCAGATTCCGATCATGACGCTGCAAGCAGCACAGTGGATTGCATGGTTGCTGTTGGGCAACAACATCATGGCAGCGCTTGATTTCGATTGGGCTGTTCATGTCTCCTGGTGGCTTGTCATCGGCATGATTTTGGTGTTCGCTACCCCGATTGGTCGCTTGCCGATCGGCGGTTGGGGCGCCCGCATCATCACCCGTGGCATAACTCCTGGCTCCTACCCTCGTGGCGGTTCCACTCACCTGCGCATTTGGTCCGCCGAGCGCCTTGCTGATGCCTCTGGCTCTCGCAATATTTCTGGCGCAACCTGGGTGAACTACTTCGCGCGTTCCCTGGGTGTGAAGATGGGCAAGGGCGTGGATCTTCACTCCCTGCCACCAATCACTGGCCTTTTGACCTTGGGCAACAATGTTTCCATCGAGCAAGAAGTTGACCTTCGTGGCTACTGGCTCGACGGCGATATCCTGCGTGTAGGCACCATTGAGGTCCATGACAACGCTCGTATCGGCGCTCGTTCCACCCTGCTTCCCGGCACCGTGGTGGGCACCGGCGCTCACCTGCTGCCTGGTTCAACAGTGACTGGTGATAAGACCATCAAGCCTGGTTCTCGTTGGGCTGGCTCCCCTGCACAAAAGGTGGGTCGTGCAAAGCACCGCTTCCCAACCTCCCATCCTCCACGCAGGTCCCGGTGGGTTCCGGTGTTCGGCGCGACCTCCATCGTGTTGTCGCTGCTGCCACTTCAGGCTCTCGCTATTGGCGCTGCTATCACCTTGTGGCTGGCCACGATTAGCCCGCTTCCACTGATCTGGGGTGTGCTGGTTTTTGCTACCGTCGGCGCGTTGGCTGCGTTCTTTGCTTACACCGTGACCATCTGGGTGCTTGTCCGTTTGATCCAGATCGGCATCAAGGGCGGCACCGCACCAGTGAGGTCCCGTCTTGGTTGGCAGGTCTGGGCAGTTCAACGCCTCATGGACGATGCCCGCACCTATCTCTTCCCGCTCTACGCATCCCAACTGACCCCACTGTGGTTCCGCAGCTTGGGCGCGAAGATCGGCAAGGATGTTGAGATCTCCACCGCGGTGATGGTTCCTAAACTGGCTGATATCCGCGAAGGCGCATTCCTGGCCGATGACACCCTCATCGGTGGCTATGAGCTGGGTAATGGTTGGCTGCTCAGTGGTGAAACCCGCGTGGGTAAGCGTTCCTTCATTGGTAACTCTGGCATCGCAGGACCTGAGCGCAAGCTCGCTAAGAACTCCCTGGTTGCAGTGCTCTCCTCCACCCCGAAGAAGGCTAAGGCCAACTCCAACTGGTGGGGTTCCCCTCCAGAGCGCATGCGTCGTGTCACTGTCGAAGTTGATGAGGGCGAAGCAAAGACCTACAGCCCTGGCTTTGGTGTGAAGTTTGCACGTGGCGCGGTGGAAACCGCACGTCTGCTTGCTCCAATAACCTCTGGTGTGTTGGCTGCGCTGTCACTGCTGCTCATGCAGTACCTGCTCACTGAGTTCAACATGTGGATCACCTGGTTGCTTGGCGGACTGATCCTCATGACGGTTGGTGTGCTCGCCATGGGCATTACGGTTGTGATGAAGTGGGTTTGCGTCGGCAAGCATAAGCCGTCTGAGCACCCTCTCTTCAGCCGCTTTGTGTGGCTGAATGAGCTGCAAGATGCGTTCGTGGAATCCGTGGCTGGCCCATGGTTCCTCGTGCCCAACCTGGGCACCGGCGCGCTGAACGCCGGCATGAGCGCGCTTGGCGCACACATCGGCCGTGGCGCATGGATCGAATCCTACTGGCTGCCGGAAACCGACCTCTGCTACATCGGCAAGGGCGCAACCGTGGGCCCTGGCGTGGTCGTGCAGACCCACCTCTTCCAGGACCGCGTGATGAGCCTAGATACGGTGACCGTCGCTGACGGCGCCACCCTAGCGGACCACTCCGTTGCCCTTCCTGCTTCGCTTATCGACGCCTCCGCCACCATCGGCCCAGGCTCGCTGGTGATGCGCGGCGACAAGGTACCAGCGCATACCCGCTGGCAAGGCAACCCAATTGAGCCGTGGAGCAACTCTTAAATAACAACAATCAGCCGGATCCTTAAAGCAAGGGTCCGGCTTTTTGCTACGGCAAAACTTTAAAGATTTTGCCCAGCTTTAGCGCTGTGGCCACGGTGTCTGAGTACACCTTTCGCGGCATTTTGGCCGGCCCACGCATAGACATCCAGCGCTGCTCCGCGATGTTTCGGATCTCCGCATATTTTGTAATTCCCTCCGCACCATGGCGGTGCCCCAGCCCCGACTGCTTCATGCCACCCAGAGGCGTGGACACGCTCGCCCACGTCGCGGCGTAGCCATCATTAATACCGATACCGCCAGCTTCCAGCTGGCCTGCAACAAGATTGCCGGTTTCCGACGACCCAAAGACGGACGCATTCAGGCCGTAGGGCGTGCCATTTGCCTTATCGACGGCTTCTTCCAGTGTGGCTACCTTTTCGATGAACACCACCGGCCCGAAGACTTCCTCCGTGAGCAGTGGGGTGCCCTCTGGGACATCCGCCAATACCGTGGGCTCATAGAAGAAGGGACCAATATCAGGGCGTGACTTGCCACCGCACAGCACCGTGGCGCCCGCAGCTTTAGCCTGATCAACAAAGGTGCTCACCCGATCCAGCTGCGCCTGATTGATCAACGAACCCATCTCATATTTCCACTCAAATCCGGCACCAATGGACATGGCTTTCGCCGCCTTGCTAAACCGTGCAATCACCTCCTCGTACACGTCTTCCTCGACATAAATACGTTCAGTGGAGACACACAATTGCCCCGAGTTGGAAAAACACGCCTGCGGAAGCTCAGCTTCCACCTTGTCCAGATCTGCATCCTTGGCCACAATAAGAGGGTTCTTTCCGCCTAATTCCGCAGAGAAACCCACCAAACGCTCACCCATTGTCCGACCCAAGATCCGGCCCGTGGCCGTGGATCCAGTGAACATGAGGAAATCACACTGAGCTGCAATCGCACCGCCAACAATATCGCCAGGGCCGGTGACAACCTGCATCAAATCACGCGGCAGACCGGCTTCAATGAGCAGGTGCACCATGATCAAGCAGGAGAAAGGTGTCGCGAGGTCAGGTTTAGCCACCACTGCGTTTCCTGCCAGCAGCGCCGGAACAGCATCAGATACTCCCAAAGTTAAAGGGTAATTCCACGGCGTGATCTGCCCGACCACTCCCTTGGGCACATACTGTTGTGTGTTTTTCGTGATGATCGGAAGCGCGCCGGGGCGTTTCTTGTCATTTAAAAACTTTCCTGCATTGTTTGCGTAGAAGCGGGTGGTGATCGCAACGTCCAACACCTCATCGGCAGCCGATGCTCGATTTTTGCCTGTTTCCAACTGCACGATGTCCATGAGCAGCTCACGGTTTTTCAATACCAGATCATGAAACTTCAGGAAGATCTTCTTCCGTTCCACTGCCGTGGTGTGCACCCACTTTTTCTGGGCTGCCCTTGAAAGTGCAAAAGCATGCTCGACGTCTTGCTCATCACCATCAAAAACAAATCCGAGGGTCTCGCCAGTAAATGGCGCTATAACCTCCACTTTCGCCGCATCTTGGGCATTTGCGGTCAGATCAAGCAGAGTCTGATGAAGTTCTTTAGGCAGCGGACCTAAAGGAAGACGTTTGATCATGGGCTTTTACCTTCGTTTCGCGTTCTGATGCTCGTGTGGTGCCCAGCTTATGCAGAATCCTTCACAGCTGATTTAAGACCCGCCAAGTAGTTGTCCACTGCCCATTTAGAGAATCCTGGTTCAATCGTCTCCACCTGAACCGGCAACGGCCGTGAAGTGGCAACTAACCCAAAGTGAAAACGAATTGGACTTAGATCAGGTGCCGCAAAACAACGCATTGGCTCGTCGTCGGATTAATGCGCCTTTGCCATGATGAAAAAATATAAGTTTTATCGCGATCCTCAGATCTGCCAGGAGATCGCAGCAGCATAGAACACCGAACTAGATCACAACCGATTGGGCTTACTTAAATAAAAAACTCCCCAGCACCTTCTACTGAAAGGTGCTGGGGAGTTTTTTCATGCCCGCCTAGTGACTAGTCACCGATCTGGTCGCGCCCACGAAGCACAACCTTAGGGTCAGGCTCACCAACGAGCTCGTAATCCTTGTCGGTGTAATCAAACTTGGACAATACATAACGCATCGCGTTGATACGCGCACGCTTCTTGTCATTCGACTTGATGGTGATCCACGGGGACTCATCAGTGTCGGTGTAACGGAACTGCTCTTCCTTAGCGCGGGTGTAATCATCCCAGCGATCAAGTGAAGCCAAGTCCATTGGGGAAAGCTTCCACTGACGCACAGGATCAACCTGGCGGATAGCAAAACGGGTGCGCTGCTCTTTACGGGTCACCGAGAACCAGAACTTGGTCAAGCTGATACCAGAGCCCAGGATCATGTTTTCCAGCATTGGAACCTCACGCAGGAACTCTGCATGCTGTGATTCGGTGCAGAAACCCATGACGCGCTCCACGCCGGAACGGTTGTACCAAGAGCGGTCAAAGAAAACGATCTCGCCAGCAGCTGGGAAGTGCTGAATATAGCGCTGGAAGTACCATGAGGTGGATTCGCGTGGTGATGGCTTCTCCAACGCAACAGTACGGGCACCACGAGGGTTCAGGTGTTCGTTGAAGCGCTTAATGGTGCCACCCTTACCAGCGGCGTCACGCCCTTCGAACAAAATGATGTGGCGCTGGCCAGTTTCCTTGGTCCAGTTCTGCCACTTCAGCAGCTCGATCTGGAGGGAGCGCTTGACCTTCTCATAGTCTTCGCGGGTGACGCGCTCTTCATAAGGGAAGTCTTCGCGCCAGGTTTCAATGGGGGTTCCATCTGGACGCAGAAGTACTGGATCATCTTCATCCGAGTCATCTACAACATAGCCTTCGATTTGGGCAAGGTCGATAACTGGAAGATCATTTTCGTTGGTTTCAGCCATGATGGGAAGTTTACCCACCATTGACTAATTCGGCGTGCCAAAGGGGCGTCTTTCTGGTGGCAGATACGAAAAAACTCTGATCCATATGGATCAGAGTTTTTGAAAACTTTGCCCGTGGGCGAAGTTAATTAGCCAAGCAGACCGATGAGGTCAGCAACTGCGCCAGCCCACTTGCTGGAAGCGCCGAGGAAGTCGAAGACGTAGCCGATGAGGCCGGAGCCGGAAAGGACATCAAGGTTTCCAAGGAACTCGTAAACGTTTTCCATTTTAAATTCTCCTATTAAGAGTTGAGATGAGGGGGAAGGGGGAAGGCTGTGGATTTTAGCCAATCAGCCAAATCGGATTTCTCTTAGGAAGAGAAGTTATCCAGATTCTCGCCGGTGGTGTCAGCGAGATCTCCGAAGTTGTCGAAGAAGTTAAGGATGGAATCGAGCAGGGTTGGGATGCTCTGAAGAGCGGTACCGATGTTGCCACCGAAGGTCTCGTAGTTGCCGAGGGTTTCCTTGAGAAGGGAAAGATCCATGAGAAATCTCCTTGAGAGGACCAGCAAAGAAAGCTGGTGATGGTTGCCAGTTTGCTGACGCCCTCAGGACGTCACTCAATTATTCAATCACATTTTGACAACACGTCAAGGCGAATCAGGAAAGTTTCCCAGCGTGCTTTTCAACCAAACTCAGCAAAGAATTATTTGACGATTTTTCCCGTAAATATATCTTGACCTGCAGAAATGTTAGATATTTAAGTGAACAGGGAGAAAACTTTCCAGCTAAACCCCATGAAGGTGTAACACTACTTAACAACGGCTCGATTAAAGCGAAACTTTAAAAAAGCGATTGTCATACACACCCTAATATGGGGGTAATTTACACCATTGGCTAAGTGGGGTGGTCGAAAAAAGGTGTGGAGTTAGTCTTTTTTATCAAGATTTGAGATGTCTAGCAGGTTAACGGAAGGTTGCCGTGCATGTCACCTTACGCCCCTCCGAAGGTGTGGGGAGACGTCGAAAAGCAATATCTTTTGACACGCAAAAGCCCTCCCGCAAAGCGTGCGGGAGGGCAATTGAGGTGCGCGAATGAGGGGCTTAGAAGCCGCCCATGCCGCCCATCTCGTCTGCACCTGGCATGCCAGCTGCGCCTGCAGGCTGTGGCTTGTCAGCAACGACAGCCTCAGTGGTCAGGAACAGAGCTGCAATGGATGCAGCGTTCTGGAGTGCGGAGCGGGTGACCTTAACTGGGTCGTTGATGCCCGCAGCCATGAGGTCGACGTACTCGCCGTTTGCAGCGTTGAGGCCCTCGCCCTGTGGGAGCTGGGAAACCTTGTCAGCAACAACGCCTGGCTCGAGGCCAGCGTTAGCAGCGATCTGCTTCAGAGGAGCAGTCAGAGCCTCGCGGACGATGCGAACGCCGGTTGCCTCGTCGCCGGAAAGCTCAAGATCGTTGTCCAGGACGTGAGCAGCCTGCAGCAGCGCAACGCCACCGCCGGCAACGATGCCCTCTTCAACAGCTGCCTTAGCGTTACGGACAGCATCCTCAATGCGGTGCTTGCGCTCCTTGAGCTCAACCTCGGTAGCTGCGCCCACCTTAAGCACTGCAACGCCGCCGGCAAGCTTAGCCAGACGCTCGTTGAGCTTCTCACGGTCGTAGTCGGAATCGGAGTTCTCGATCTCAACGCGGATCTGGTTGACGCGGCCTTCGATCTGAGCCTCAGAACCTGCGCCGTCAACGATGGTGGTGTCATCCTTGGTGACAACAACCTTGCGTGCCTGGCCTAGAAGTGGCAGATCAGCGGTCTCAAGGGAGAGGCCAACCTCTTCAGAAATGACCTGGCCACCGGTCAGAACAGCAATGTCCTGCAGCTGAGCCTTACGACGGTCGCCGAAGCCCGGAGCCTTAACAGCAACAGACTTGAAGGTGCCACGGATCTTGTTGACAACCAGGGTGGACAGAGCCTCGCCCTCGACGTCCTCAGAGATGATCAGCAAAGGCTTGCCGGACTGCATGACCTTCTCCAGCAGTGGGAGCAGGTCCTTGATGTTGGAGATCTTGCCGGAAACCAGCAGGATGTAAGGATCTTCCAGAACAGCCTCGAGGCGCTCCATGTCAGTTGCGAAGTAACCGGAGATGTAGCCCTTATCAAAGCGCATACCCTCAGTAACCTCGAGCTCAACACCGAAAGTGTTGGACTCTTCAACAGTGATGACGGAATCCTTGTTCAGCTTGCCACCGCCAACTGCGTACATTGCCTTAGCAATCTGTGCGCCGATAGCTGGGTCAGCTGCGGAGATACCAGCGGTAGCAGCGATCTGCTCCTCGGTCTCAACTTCCTTCGCAGCCTCGAGCAGCTTCTCAGTTACCTGAGCAACAGCCTTCTCGATGCCACGCTTGATGCCCATTGGGTTAGAGCCAGCAGCAACGTTGCGCAGGCCTTCCCGAACCAGAGCCTGTGCCAATACGGTAGCGGTGGTGGTGCCATCGCCCGCGACGTCATCAGTCTTCTTAGCGACTTCCTTGACCAGCTCTGCGCCGATCTTCTCGTAAGGATCCTCAAGCTCGATCTCACGTGCGATGGTGACACCATCGTTGGTAATGGTTGGGGCACCCCAAGCCTTTTCCAAAACGACGTTACGGCCCTTTGGTCCCAAAGTAACCTTAACAGCGTCAGCCAGGGTGTTCAGTCCCTTTTCTAGGCCACGACGTGCTTCCTCATCAAAGGCGATGATCTTTGCCATGTGTTTGTGCTCCTGAAATATTTGTAGGACGACACTCACGTCTTCTGCCCGGTAGGCGCCCGCGACGGCACGGTTAGTGAGTGTGGACCAACCTCACCCACCAAGCAGTTGATGATCAATATTGGCACTCTGATTAGTTGAGTGCTAACTACTTTTCTAGCACTCAAGGGGTGTGAGTGCAAGATTTTATAGCTTCAAATGCCCTAATCAGATACGTGACCAGATAAAAACCATCACGAGCACAATAATTACGGCTGCCGCAATGCCAGTGCCGATCCACAACATCGCAGAACGATTCCGCGCCTTTCGCTTGGCCTGTCGCTGCGCCTCATATTCTTCCTCTGCGCGAACCGCATCAAGCCTCACGCCTTCGGCATGCTGAAAACTCATTTAAACCACCTCAGGAATCCACGTTTTTTAGGTTCTTCAACCGGGGCCTCTTGGGCTTCAGGCTGGCTGGTCGGGGCAGGTTGGGCAGGCGGGATATTGCTTTTCGACGTCTCCAGCCCCTCTAGAATCCCAATTTCCGAGAACAACTCTCTCAACGGATCCAGGCAACGAAACGGTGCGATACCGCTTCGATTAATCCGATCACCTTCAGGACTTGCACCCAGAGGAGACACCGCGAAGCACTGGAACGGATAAGCCTCTTCACCAGCTAGGGGCTGATTGAACTGGTTCAGCAAATGCGTCGCATCCAAGCACTGCAGCATGCTTCGAATTTCCAGATCCAAAATCTCGCCAGCAACGCGATCATATGCACCATCAAGCGGAGCACTGTCCCTGCGGAAAGTTGCACCAAAGTTGCTCATCACGCGCTGCCAATTCACCATGTTTGCTCCTGCATAGTGCAGGTGATCTTGGTTCACTTCAGCTAGCTGCTGCATGGTGTCGAACTTAGACATGCACAGGGAAATCTTGGGGCGATAATCCGGTCCCAACACTCGGAGCACGTTTCTTAAGACAACCATCGGCCCATCAGTGTCCACCTCATGAGTGGGGACTGAACCTTCCAACATCTGTCGGATTCGTGGAACAGACATGGGATCAAACAGAAAAAGAATGCGGTCCGCGTTTTGGAAAAACGCTAGTTCGTCTTCACGAGCCGAAAAATTCTCTTCCTGCAGATCTTCGCCTGCCACATCCCTAAAGACTAAAAAGAGTCGCTGCTCTGGATGATTCGAGGTTGAAATATCAAAGATCAATGGACGCTGCTGATGTGCATCAGGAGCCGATGCTGGCGGAGTAGGCGGAAGCAATCCCATCTGTTCAAACAGTGGCTTCTCGTATTTTTCCTGGTAAATCCGGCGGGTGTGCTCATCGGCGTATAAAAATGATCCACCGTTGGCAACGACCAGTTTGCGCAGCAGCTTCACGATCACCGCAATGTACATACTCTTGCCCGATGACCTGTCACCTGCCATTGCGAAAGTCAGAGTTCCGGAATTTTGCCACCCGTCTGGCAGGGTCGCATCCTGGACCGTCGCATCAACAAAAGGTGATGAGGTCGCTTCTGGATCCGGCAGCACTTGGAAAGTGAAAGGACACCGTGTGGGGAGCAGACCAGTGGAGGGTGGGTAAACATCAGGAGCGGTCATGTCGTTGGATCCTCTCGTCGTGCAACCGAAGTCAACGCGTTAAACATTTGGTGGACAGGTCCAGCGAGAAGACGCTGATCATGATTTTTAATAGCGTTAATCAGCACTGGATCGAAATAGGTGGTGCTGGTTCCATGTTCCACCAAAGGTTTCCGAGAACTCAAAACATGCAGGTTGTTGGAGAGTTTTAAGATCTCGGCAGGAATGTCATCAGAGATCACCACCAGCGCATCGTCTGGGGAAATCTGGTGCAAATCCGAATTCCACCCCACTTCCCTCACCGGCGCGTACTTTTCCGAAAGCTTGCTGATCTCCTCCGGATTAGCGACACGCACTTTTGGATCCGTAGCGCTACTGGTCATCACATGGATGGAGCGTCCCTGGCTCACTACTGATAAAACACCAGTGGCGAAAGAACACATGAGATCAAAGGTCTCGCGGCTGGTGCTTGCTTTCATCGACGCCGTCTTATCGACCAACACGGTGACATTAGCTCGAGCAATATCAGCTGAGCCGTCCTTATCAATGGTGCGTCCCAACGCTGATCGAACTGCCGAAGCCTCAGAGTCCAAAGAACTGTCATTGCTCACATCGCCAGCCTGCATGCGAATGATGCCCTGGCTTGGGAAAACGTTAAGAATCGGGATGGAGCGTAAACCACCGATAGGATACGTTGGAAGCTGCAGCGTAGTTTCTTGGCGCCCAGCCTCCTGAATCACCACAGTTACATACAGCTTGGTTCCCGAAGGGAATTCTCCCCGATCGCCATCAGGAAACACCGTGACCTCGGTATTTCCTTGAGGATTACGAATCCACCACGTATTGCCACGTCGGTTGGTTTCTGTGGAAGGAACCTCTACCCGGAATCCTAAGTCCTCGCTGAGATCAAATTCCAGACGTGCAGAAAATCCCTCGCGTGGTACGTCATAGGTCTGGTTGGAATCCAGTCGAATCACGTTCATGACCGCATGTCCTTTCCAATATTATTCCGGCTAATTGCTCTGATGATAGCGCGCGCCATCTCAGTAAAAATCTGGTTAACATCCCTAGACCGGGACACTTTCTTATTGATGATATCTTGGTCGATATAGCCGAGATATTGCTGTACTGCTCGAGCATTGGTGAGAATCGACGGCAAATCCTCTCGGGCAATCTGCTCACCATATTTCTCGAATCGTCTAATGTCTTCCGTTCTGCCCTCTTGAAGAGTTAACTGCACGAAACTAAGAACAGAATCGACCGTGAGAGTAGTAAAAGCCCTGTAGGTATCTTCGTCGCCGATCAAAGCGACTCCAAAATACGCCCGCAAAAGATCCCACATGAAGTGGCTTCTACCAGTTTGAACAGACGCACCCGCAATGATTCCTGCAAAGATCTGCTGAGCTTCATCGCTTCTCGTCCAGTCTTCGATGTCTGGCAAAGACCGATCTCTGCTGAAGTTCGGAACGATATGGTCCAAGACGATTGCCGCAGGTGCTCTGTTCCTAGCATCGCGTTCTGCGTCCACGAGTAGTTCCCTCAAGCGAGGGTGCGCATCCTCGGTGAACTTAATGTGTCGCCAGTTGTCCATCGCTGGAAAGTCTGAAAAACTACTCCGAAAAAAGGGATCCGAAGCATTAATGCTTGTCGCAAGCTCAGTTTTCAAAAGGAAATCCAAATAGGCAACAAGATCCTGTGCCGGCGAATCATGAAGCTTCTCAATGCTGTTGATCGCCTGCTCTGACATATTGATGATCCTGCGCCGACTATCCGGCAATCGCCTCAGACTTGGCCAATCTTGTGATTCTGATGCTCTCCGAGGATTGTGAACTACCTCAGATGCACGCGCCCAAATTGCATTGGGGTTTGGTGCCGGAGCGACAGGCTCCACCTTAGGTGCTGGCTTGTCTGGCACCTTTCCAAACATATGCTGATCAGCAAGTACGCGAAGCGGGTGCGTGCCGGAAAAACGGCCATTCCGGATAAATCGCGCTAAACCGTCTCCAAATTGAGCGAGTTCCTTTTGGCTATTATCCAGGTTCTCGTTGGCACGAATCAGCCCTGCGACAAGTTCATCAGCATCAAAACCGTCGGAGAAGAGCCCTTCTGTCATTCGGGACCAGGATCCCTGCGGGCCGAAAGGTTGGCTCTGTGGAATCTCCGGATCGATAATCACAATCCCTGAATGCTCCGCCAACAATTCACGATCAATTCCTGGGACCACAAACAGAGAACGAGCCTCCATTGATTTATCTGGAGCTGGCAAGGTAGCAGCACGCTCAAAGGTTGAGAAGTGCAACAGACGCCGGGCTTCATTCGGAGTCAATGTAGAAGACAACGCTTGAAGCCAATATGCTGCCTCGTTAGTGCTGTTCAGAACCAAAACAGTAGCTTTATCTCCAGCTTGGAGAGCATCTTGAAGCTGGTAGAACTGCTGTCTGCGATCGCCAAACATGCTGTCGATCATCATCCACGACAAGGACAGATCAGTGATGGGGCCAATTCTCGGCTCGCCTGCATCCAAAGGGAGCTCGGCAGCGTTGACCGCGGCTGCACGAAAAGGGGTCAGCAAATCAGGTGAACGGTACAGGGAAATGGGATAAACAGACTCCAGTGGGCTTTCTAGATCCCCATCAAATACTGCATGGGTGAACACATTCCCTGGACGTCCAGTGGCATCTTTACCTGCAGGAACAGACTGCATGATCAACGATCGGCCTGCCAAAGGACGGTACTCAAACCTCCTCGGCAACGCATCGATATCTTCTGATGAGATGAAATCATCAAAAGGGGTCACCGTTTCAATATGAGTGGGCGCAACCTCCGCGATAAATTGGAGGTCTTCTTTAGTGGCCTGAGCAGACCAAGTTCCCACCTTCCACCCACCCCTACCTGCAGTTCCTCTAAAGGACGCGTAGGTGACATGAGTCCATCTCAAGGCCACGGGCAACTCACCTGCTTCCACCAATCCACGTTCCCAGATTCAGCAAGGAGGGAGCGGGATCGATTAGAGCTTTCACATGAACGTCATCGGACTCTTCTTGGTGGATGAATAGGCGAAGATAGCTAGTTGGTGGAAGGCTAGCAATCTTAGGATCGATCTCCCAGTATTCAACTTCCGGTTCTTGCTCAGATCGTAAAGATGAGGAACTAATGCCAGCTAGAAGATCAGCATACTGCTGCCCTCCCCCATCATTGATGATCTTTCGAGTCATCACTTCTTGACCATCTTCTGGTTCAAGCGGGAGACGGGACGGGTGAATCCTCAAAGAGAACTGGTTGAACTGATTGTTTGGTCGCTCGCTGTAAATAGAAAGGAACAAACGGTTATTCATCAAATGCAGTTTGTAACTGAATTTGTCTAGACCTCGGTACTTGAGGATCTCAGGCTGTCCCCAAATCTGGCGTCCTTCATAAACTCGGGAGGCAAACAGCGCAACATCGCCGGCACCAGGCAGTTTCACCCGCATGCCACCTTCCTCCTCGTAGGCTTCCCTATGGATGGAGACAAGACTAGAACCTGGGGCATCGGCAGTTGGTCCTACTGAATGACCTGAACCGGGCTCGCCAAAAACAGCAGTGACTTCGTGTGCTTCTTCAGGCCAACCAAAAGTGAGCAATTGGTTATTCACCCGCTCGTACAGCTTCGGACGGCTAATCTCTCCCACCCGAACTCGTGAATAGGTTTGTCCAACTTGAGCTTGGTTGCCCACAACATTGACTGGGGTGAGGAAGATCGAATACCAATCTTCAGGCCACACCACATTGCAGGAGGTCTTGGTGTCCTCCAGGTCATTGGCCCAATCTCTTCGCGCCAGGCCAAAGCTTTCCAGTTGGTCTGTTTCAATCGCGTTGAACTGCAGGTCGCTTTCTGGTGCTTCCTGAGTTCGGTAAATCCAGACTTCACCAGAGTGAGGAGCATCCCACGTCACGTCAAAACTCGTGCTGAATCCGTCGAAACGCTCTTCGATCGAAATTGGCACCTCGACGACCTCAGCTGGGACGTCGATGACGAACTCCTCTGACGGCGCCGAGCCGACCAGCTTTCCGTGGATTTCCGCAAAACGGCGCGCGACAAACTTGTACTCCCGGCCGCGGTGCTGCGGATGGAAACGGAATCCCTGGAAGTTGTTTTTATCAGCGGCGATCTCATTTCGAGACGCCGTGACCAGGCGTTCATTGCTCGGAGCTGCGTAGACAGCAACTCGGTGGGTGTGTTCAGCAGGAGCCCACTGCCCCTTCACCTCAGAACCTGCCACCGACAACTCAATGTTGGAAACTGGGTTGATAAACACTGATTCCCCCACCAATTGCGGTTGGGAATTCACTGCCGAGGACTCCGTAACACCCTCGTACATCCACACCTGATACATGCGATAAGCAGTGGTCAAAGGCTCCTGATCCACCCAATGGGTGCCCACAGTGCTCACTCGGTGCTCCGCTAAATCAGGATCCTGCTCAAACGCCATCTCATCACTAACAATGCGGAAAACCCGAGATGCATTGATATAAGACTCCGGCGCATCCCACTCCAGATCCAACCCACCCGTGAGGTTTGCTGTAATCCGGAGGAAACCACCGTGAGCCTGCTTGACCTCTGCAAAGCCATCAAGTCGTGCGAACTCATAGTCCTGCCAATTGCGGATATCACGATCAATTGATTGAGCTTCAGCACTTGCCGAACGATGTGATCCGGTGTTTTGGCGTCGTCGACGTGGTGCAGGGGTTGGATCAGGTTCAGGGGTTTCAGGGATTTCAGCAACGCTTGGTTCAGCTTGGTGCGCTGGCTTGCGAACCAGCTCTGGTGCAGGTTCAGCCATAGGCTCAGGTTCAGCCACAGGCTCAGGAGCCGGCTCTGGTTCCGGCGTAAATTCCGGAGTAAATTCCTGCTCAGGCACTAGCTCAGGCTCTGGATCCAGCACTGGTTCTGGCGCTACTACCTGCTCAAATACCTGCTCAGGCACCTGTGCTGGCCCTGGAACAGCATGCACAGGCTCCGATTCCAGTTCCGGTTCATACTCAGGCTCATCAATCACTTCCGCGTAGTGATAATCAGCTGGCTCATCGTCGTAGAACTCTGCGTCAACGGGTGTGTCTTCGAGCGCGTCCACGGAAGCATCTTCAGGTTCAAAGTGCTTATCAAAATCAAGGTCAGGGGTGAACATCGCTGCGTCGGTGCCCTGCTCAATGACGTGAAGGGTGCCTACTTGGACGTATCCCAGGACTCGTCGAAGGGCTGTCGCCCACACGAGAAGAGCTGGGTAGTCGCCGCCAGGTTTGAGCTGGTCAGGGTCCTTAGCGGTGGCGAGTAGTTCCTCGTCGGTGGGGAGCTGATCTTCGTTGAATTTTATGCGGGCAATGTCGCGCCAGGTTTTAAACGCACTGAGAATTTGGTATTCGCTAGCCATTAAAACTCTCCCGTACCTGGTAGTTCTGGCCGCTTGTGAGATTGGTTTCCGCGGTCAAGGAACGGCGATTCAGCGGGATTCTCTGAGCGGAAGTCTTCATTGGTGGGCATTCTGTCGAACAAGGTTGGATCAAAGGTTGTTTGTTGAGGTCGGACAAATGAGATGTCAGCGTCTTCGGCGGGTTCACTGATTTGGAGCAGCACTTCGCTGATTCCGATGGCATCTGATTCGTTTTCTTGTGGCTGGTACATGCACAGGGAAGGATCCAGGCTGAGGATGCCTTTCACGCGACCTTTTTCGCTGGCGATTTCGCCGTTGAAGAAACCAACAGTTACCAGGTCTTTTAGTGGTTGTTGGTATGGTGCGTCGACCTTTTCGCCACCGCGATAGATCTGGAGTGAATTCAAAATACCGGATCGAACTTCATGGCTTTCCTGCGAGAGTTGCAGGGTGATGTCATCCCAGATCTGCACGCTGCGATCTGTTTGGCGGAATTTTTCGCCGGTCACGAAATCCGACAATCTGGCTAGATCACCGTAGGAGCCTTCGCCGGTGCTGCCAAAAAGGGTGCGTTCATTGACGCTGTTTCCAGACTCCGCTGCCAAGGCATCTGATGCGGAGTTCAGCGCAGCCATTACCCGTTCGCTCACCCATCCCTGCTGGTATAGGTCTCGGCGGAATTGTCTGGTCAGTTTCTCCACGGCATCTGAATCAGGAATAGCCTCGGCGAAAATGACTGAATCTGGCATCGAGTTAATGGGGATCGGTGATTCCCTGCGGGCTCGTTCAATGTTGCCGAAAGGTCGTTCCAGCAGTGCACCCATAATCTTGGATACAGACAGGAACTGTTGGTAGCCCACTTGAATGCGGAGCTGTGCCTGCTGCGAAATCTTCAGGTTCTTCTTCGCAGCATCAAGCTCGGTGACTAGGTCTTTACGCAGGTGAGTAAATCGAATTTCATCGCGAGTCTCAAAAATGCATTGCGCAATCCAACAAATCAGCCAGATACCAAACCAAATTCCGAAGAATTTCCACTTGAAAGCGGTGTCTGTCGCAGCGAAACTTACAGCCCAGCGACTGATGTCCATTGGAGTTTCAGCCAAGTAGTATTCTGCAGCCCACCACACGCCAAAGATGGCCGCGGACCAGAACGATACCCAACCCAACCAGCGGAAAACTCGGGATCCTAAACCTGTTCCATCGAAGGATTTTCCTTGTTGGGACAGGCGATTAATTTCTTGATTCCACCGCTTTTCCTGAGATTCCATCTCCCGTTGGAGATTTTGCAGCCCAGATCCCACGAAGTAGGCAAAACTCTTCGAGTTTTGGTCTTGCCAGCGCTTGAATTCGCCAATAACCTGGCCCATTCCGCGCTGCCCGCGGTCGCTTTCTTTTGCTAATCGACGCTCAAACTCAGCGACGCCTTCCAGGTCGTACGGGGGCACTTCTTCGACATCGACAGCCACTTTGACCTCAACGGGCAGCCCATCGCCATAGTTAGTTTCTGGGCCTGGGATAACGTCAGCGCTTCGTCGTGCAACAACCACTCGTTGGGATTGTCCAGTGTGAACGACCGACGGGGTTCTCATCCCGTTTTCACCGTAAGCAATTGCGCGAGGCTGAGCATCAAGAAGGCTCATTGCGGTGTTGGCATATGCTTGCCACAGTTCTTGAAGATCAGCGGCATATCTGATTTTGAGGTCCTCAGACTGCACTGCCCTCTGGTTTTTGTTTCCACTCAAAGCAGACGCAGTGACACGATCACCCACGCGAGTACCCGAACCGGAATTGCCGTAGACACTTGCTTGAAGTGCATCTTCTGCGAAGGTCTTTGATTCAGCAGAAAACTCAGCAAAGAAGCGGTTCGGTGTAGTCACCATCTTCTTGATCCAGACGCTGAAGAACTGCTTAACTACCGCACTTCCAGAAATCGTCTTCGTTTTCTCAACATGAGCTGCAGCTTCTTCACCGATCAGTGGAGTTCTGAACTCATCAAGAATTTCCTGAGCTGCTTTTTGGGCGAAGGTATCCGGATTTTCTGCGTACTGCGCAGTGCGCTCCTTACCTGGAATGTCCAAGCGAGGAAGCGGGTTTTCCGCGGTGCTGAGAATCTTCTCCTTGAGACGAGCCTGAACTGCTTGGCCGTCAATTCGCCTGTAAAAAGACCTCACCAAACGAAAGCTGGAACCTTTCGCAGGTACGAGCTGTTCGATTGGTGTGGATGTGCTGCCTTCCCACAGTCCGTACAAGCTGGCGATATTAGCCACGCAGTGCAGGGTGAAACGGTGATCGCTGAAACCATGACGGTAGGTCACTGTTGCGGTGCCTGGGCTGTGGCTATCTTCAGGTGCCAGCATCAGGTTCACATAACCACGAAGAATTGGAAGTTCCTCATCAAGTGTGGCAGCCACCGCACCGATCATCACGTTGGATCGGTGAATTTGGTGGTGTGAACAGACACTGTCGATGATCCCAACCAATGGGTTGAGTTCTTCTGCATGAAGCATGCCTTCGCTGCCATCAATGACGTTGATGACACCGATGTGAAGCTTGGTGGTTCGTGACCGGGACACCAACTCATTGAAAGGTCGTCGCTGAAGCTCCGGAAGACCGTCTTGGTTGGTTGCCAAGTGGGTGACTTCAGATGAAGACTCGTGGAAACTATCGGCATCAATCCACACCAGGTTGCGGACTAGGCCGGTTTCTGCGAAGTCTTCTAGGGTCTGTCGGATCCCTTCAGCGGTCAGACCCCTCCCCAGAAACACCGTCAAAATGGTGTCCTGCGAATAGGCGGCGGACATTTAGAACTCACCCTCACCAGGTAGAGAAGGTCCTGAAGAAACGTCGCGGCGAGCTACGTTCATGTCAAAGACCTGTGCTGATGGTGGACCTGCAGCCAAGCACTTTTCCAGGATGTCGATGATTTCTTGGGTGCCATCAAAAACATCGGCTGCAAGGTCAGCAAACACTGGAATCTGTGCTGCTAGTTCACGATCCTTGACGTCGCCAAATGGACGATCAGCGGTGGTGAACAGACGGCCTTGGCGAAGCTTGTCGCTTGGGACGTAATTTTGCGAGATCTCGTTCTGGCGCTGCAGGAAGTTCTTCGCAGCCTCAAAACGTGCAGCTGGGGTGACACCAGCTTCGGTTCCTGGGATCTGGAGGACGTTTCCAGCCATGCGGTTGCCGTCGAAAAGCCAATCGTGCAGCAGCTTCTCACCGCGGGTGGTGCGTCCTGGCAAGGATGGGCTCGCAGCATCATCCCACAGTTGGCGGAGCTGGATGTAAGGCTCGACGGATTCAAAGACAGGACGCTCGCCTGCCCGTGCCCATGCCAATGATGCTGATTCCAGAAGGTTTGGCAGCCAATCGAGGCTTCCACGGAAACGGGACACTGGGGTGAGCATTGGGGTGGAGAAGTTGATCCACGAATCAGACTTCTCATCGTAGATCTGCACTGGAGTGGTATCCGCAGTGTCTAGAGTTGCGGGGAAGAATACTCGTCCGACCAGACGACCGATGTACCAACCCTTGACCATGGCGTTGCGCTCTAGGTCTGTCATTGGAAGTGCAGCAGTCAAAGGACGAGTACGGCGGCCATGCCAGAATTCCGTGCGATCGCCGGTGATCTGACGCCACTGCTTCTCGATTGGAGGCAGCAGGGAGTCAAACACGATCGGCGCGTAGTTGGGGTAAGAGCCGAAGATATCAATGGAACGCTCTTCACCTTGGGAGACCAAAGCCTTGCCCAGTGGCTTGGAAATATCTGCTGGTCGGTGGTTCGGGTAATCACGAACTGCCTGTTCCAGGCTGGATCCAAGCTCATCGCCGGCAAATGGGATGCGAGAGAAGTTGAAGTTGTAGCGGACTTCATCGCCGTAAAGCGCACGAACCAGTTGAGGGTTGATCTGAGCCAATGGAAGCGCGTAGGTCATTGCCTCACTGAACTTGCTCAGCACCTGCTGACGGCGCGCGCGACGCTCGTGGTCTGCCAAGCCCGGCGCGGTGATGAATTCACGCAGTGAGCTGGCGATGAACTGCTGGAAGGAGAAACCAGGGCGGCGGATGTACTGGCGGGAGCGCTCGAGTACTTCGCCGGTATCAATCTTCAGCTCAAAGCGTGCTTGCTTAGGGTCGCGGAGGCTTCCCGAACCGGACGGATCCCTGGTCAGGTCACGGGCAACCCATACGTCGATGAGGCGGATGAGATCGCGTGGTGCTTTTTCAGAGCCGGACTTGGATTCCCACACACCGCTGACTACTCGAGTTGAGGCCTCTTGCAGGGCGCTCGAGTAATCGTTTTGTTCGTTGATGTCATCGGTGGACGAGCGGACGTGTGCTTGGAACTGCTCCGGGAAGGAGGCGACATCGGTCAGGAAGACTTCGTTGGCTGCCTGACTGAAACGTGACGGGACGGTAGTTTGAGATTCATCTGGCCACAGTGCTGGAACGTTGGTTTTCAGCTGGGAGATTCCCAGGTTCACATCGTTGGTGAGCTGGTAGTCCTTTTCTAGGGAGTGGTGCTCACGTTGGATGGTGCGCTGAAGTGGGTAGATGAAATTTTTGAGGAAATCGTCCAGAACCGAAGCCATGTGGTCCGCAATGTATTGCACTGCGCGGGTGTGTAGTTGACCAGTGGATCGTGACACGATTTCCTGGATGTAGCTGTCAGAATCGTCGATCCTGCCCTTGCTGTTGTCCAGTTCACTGCGGCTGACATCGTCTAGTTGAACAGCCTCAGGTGCACGGTTGTTTGCCAGATCAGAAAGCTGTCCGATGAGTTGGTTTTGGATTGTGGCGCTGAGAGATTCGATCACGCTGACGCCGTAAGGAACGCCCAGTTTTGCGATCTCATCACGAAGCAACTCGACTACTCGGCGCTGCAACACATCAGCACTGGCCCAGTCGGCGACACCCATGTAGAGCTCATGGCGGGAGTCATTATCAATCATCTGGCTGGATGATTGGAAAGCACGCTGGACATCCCCGAGCCATTCACTTCCGCGCTGGCCATTAGCTGCAGGAATTTGGCTCTTGATGATTGCTTTCATACGCTGGGTCCAGTTTTCAATCATCTGGTTGAAACTATGGAAAATCCAGTCCCCTGCCGGCGCGTTGACGGGCAAAACGTCGCTGAGGTTGCCCATCAGCGATGGACGGTTGTTCTCGAGTCGCTTTTGAAGCTGCTGGTCAGAGGCCGCATCATTGCTTGGATCAAAGTGTCCCTTGAGCAGACGATCCACGGCAGAGCGTGCCAGTCGCTGGGCGGCGTATTCTGCGTAGCGATCACGACCCATGGATAGTTGTGAGTAGCCGTAGCTGCCCCACGGAATGTTCTTAGCTTCCTGTGCACCCCATGCGTACTTGCTCTGATCGGCACTTCCGCCACCACGGTTGCCGAGGGTGAATTGCTCGAAGTTGTCCATGGACACTTCATCAGCCATCAGAGCTGCAAGGCCACGGCCGAGTGCGCGGTAGACGGTATCTGGCTTGCCATCACCAAGCAGAGCGCCGTTTTCACCGGAGCGAATACCCACTGGGAAGATACGTCCAACTGGGATGGAGTCATCGCCAACAGAAACACCCAAAGCGTTAAACAGTCGGGCATCTTCTTCGGAAGCTGCACCCATCTGTGCTGCTGCGAGCTCGGCAAACATGGCCAGCGCGTTTGGGTTAGTTCCGGCAACCTGGTCTGGGGAAAGCTGGGAGAAGATATCCGGGGTCACCATAAACAGTGAGCTCAGACCCACTGCGTTGCCTTCAAGACCGGTGAGCAGGCGGCAGATATCTAGAGCCATCGAAGCACCGGCGCCACCAGCCATGGAGGAGACAACGAAGATAATTGGCTGCTCTTTAGAGGTTTCACCACTGGAAACAGACGTGCCATACAGTGCAGAACGAAGGTCAGCGAGCTCACGTTCAGTCTCACCGCTGAACAACACATCCCATGATTTACGTAATTCAGCCTGAATTTCCTGAAGTCGGCTCAGGATCAACATACGGCCAATGGAGCGGTACTGGCCCGCACCTTTACTAATTGGGGTGGTTTCAGAATCAGGGTTTCGAAGCGCCCATGAAGAAACGCCACCCAACGCGCCCCTGGAGGAGAGCTGGTTGGACACCGCAGTATCAACGGTGGCATAGCGATCCGAGGAACCACAGGAAATATAACGTCCACCGGCTTCTGGAACATTCGGAAGGTTCGGGCCGGGGCTTTCTGGGGAGGTCGGAACATCCACCGACACGAACTGCCACGCACCAGGAAGTTTTGCTTCCTTTGGATTTGGGTAACGCTCGGGAAGACTATCCGCCAGGGTGGTCTTGAGCTGGTCCATCATATAAGCGAGCGTTTTGGCACCTGAACCACCACAGCCGACAACGAGAACTTTCTTCATGTGTAAATCCTTAAGTTAGTTTTTAATCGCAAGTTACAGGTTATCGCGCGCCGAAGCCGCCGCTGGAACCAAATCCACCATTTGTGTCGTTGGATCCGCTACCGGAGCCAAAGCCTCCACCATTGCTGGAGCCGAAACCACCACCGGAACCAGTGCCAAAACTAGGAGCTTGCTTTTCGACGTGGCCCTGCGCGGCTGGGGCGCGCGGTGGAACCTTTGCGGGCTGGGAGGTCGCGGCGTCGTCAAGCAATTTTTGTAGTTCGCGTGCCCTATCAGGGGCTTTGCTGGTGATACCTGCGATCATGCGGTCGATTTGGCCCTGCTCGAGCGGCAGGTTTGTCAGGGCGATGAGTTCCATCTTGGAAGGGTCAGCGCCGCTTGCAGTGAGGAACCAACTGCCTTGGACCGCCAGCGGGAGTTTAGCTTGTGTGCCCTTTTGTTTGCCGTCGAAGCTGATCGACGGGTCGGTCTGCACGATCACTGCAGGAGACGCAATCGGGTTCAGCTGGAAGCGCTGGACTTTAAGTTTGTGGCCTTCCACATTGAAGGTGTCTCCATGAACAACGACCTGCTTGGTGGCGGTGGTTTGCGATGCGAGATCAGGCATAGTGCTGCCCGCATAGCGCAGAGCTTCACCGGAGAATTCCACTGGAATGCGCACGCCACTCATCGCAGAGGACGGAACCTTTGCGGAGAGGAAACGCACAATATACAAAATGAGCAGCGGAATCAGGAGGGAAAGCACAAGGGCCAAAATGAATGCCAATGCGAAAGTGGAGGCGTTAATGGGAACGCTCAACGTGCCTTCTGTCGGCAGATCCACGCTGGTTTCATTGGCGCCCTCAGCGTTGGAGATCTGGAGTGGAATCGAGCCGTTGACCAGTCCGTCACGAAGATCGCTCACGGTTAGTTCAACAGGAATCGTGCCCTGCTCATCCAGTCCGAGCACCAAAGCATTATCTGGGCTGTCGAAAGTACTTGATGCTGCAATGCCGTCCACGCCGTCTGGAAGCACTCCGCTGAGCTGGGTTCCCGGTGCAATCCATACCTTGCCGGGGCCGGTGATGGGGATGTCTACGGTAACAACGTCCTCATCCGCTGTGAAGCGAACCGACGCTGGCAGCTGAGGCATATCGCGCTGAGTGATGGTGATGCGCGTGGTGTTGAGAATTGGGCTCAACGTGGTGCCGGGGAGATCATCGACGCCTGCGGTGGTGATCGTGGTACGCGCTTCCACCGTGCCGATGGCTGGGAGCTGCGAAATCGTATCCAGCGGGAAGCTTAATTCGCCGCCAGAAATATCAATTCCTTGAGCCAAAGGGGCGAACTCGCCGGTATCTGCGCGGGTGAAACCAAGATCGACCAGCGCGGACCCCTCAAGGATGCGTGGCTGACCATCACGGCCCACCAGCTGCATATTCAGCTGCTGATCATCGCGAAGGTTAAGTGCACCTGACGTCGAATCACCGCCACTGAACACAAGCTGGAGGTCAGGCTGGATCTCCACTGAGTTGAATACGCGTCCATCAACCGCTGCAGGATCAATTCCTTGGAACTGAATCTGCCAGACACCCTTCCAATCCCCACCTTGCTGCAGGTTGAGGGAACCATCAGCCATTTTTACTGGGCTGCTTTCGGCTTCCCAACTCACGTCAGTGCTGTTGGCGACGCTGCTTCCAGAATCTTTGAGCTCAACCGTTTCGCCGTTGGGTGCGGTGAGCACCAAGTGGGCGTTCGGGCCGAGATCATCCTTGGCGATCGCGGTGAAACGCACAGAGTTCACCGAGTTGTCCAGGGTGAAGCTGAAAGGATCACCAGCTCGGGTTTCACCAATTGTTTCACCACCAATCGCAAGGGCTTCACGGAATGCTGCGAAAAGTCCGCCCACGTTATCTGCTGGGAAGAATGCACCGTTAGCTGGTTCGACACCACATGTTCCGCCACCTGCGGTGGTTCCGCGCAGCAGGCTGAAATCAGATGGGTTGGTAGGTGCCGATAAACCGATGCCGATGTGGGTGATGCCAGCACTGCGCAGTCGATCGGTGACGCCACCCGGCGCGCACAGTGCTGCTTCTGCAACATCGGCGCCTTCTTGAGCGGTCAGTGCGCCGTCGGTGAAGGTCACCAGCATGCGGCAGGCGTCCTCAGAGCCGGACCTAGTGAAGTCCTGGTAAGCGCCCTCAATCGCGGAGGCGTAGTTGGTGTACTGCTCCTGGGTGCGGTCAGCGAAGCGGGAGATTTCATCTTGTACTCCGCCAACGGTGGAGGCATCTAGTTGCGTCCATGCTCCGTAATTGTCTGGATCAGTGGCACCAGATTTGTACGTCTGGCCGAAACCAGCAACACGGATGCGGGTGTTCAGATCACCATCGCTTTGCTTGGCTAGAAGCTCATCCACAAAGCTCTGTGCTGCAGGAACACGGTGGTGCTGTGCGTCCGCGCCTGGTTCATTGGCGTTGACCACGCCGTCACGAGCTTCATGGATCAAGGATTCTGTCTCATCGATCATGATGATGACATCAAGAGTGCCTTTATCAGCGATGCAGGCACCCAGGTTGCTCAAAGAACCTGACGCTCCGGCCTCAACTGCAGGTGGTTCCTGCGCCAACGCACTAGGCGCGAGGCTTACCAAAGCGCCAAAAAATAGCGCTGTGGCTGCAGCAACAACGCCTCTGGCAAAACGGGGTACATTCACGGTTTTAGAGTTCAACGTGTTCACCATGACTGCTTTCCTACCCACAGGGCAATATCCAAGGCCGACCACACAACAGCAAACACCAATAGGACGGCTGTCGCAGTAAAGAGCGCTTTCTTCCACGGCACTTCTGTATAAAAGCCTGTCGACTTTCGCTCATTTACTGCTGACATGTACTTGCCGATGGACAGCACGCTCAAAATTCCTGCCAACACCCACGCAATTCCAGCAACGATGAGAAAAAGATTATCGGTGGCCACTGGCGCACCGAAGGTAATCCACGCATTGAGTCCCAGGCTGATCAGCCCTAAAACTAGGCCCGGAAGAATCCATTCAGTGGGTGCCGATTGAAGGCGCCCACCAGCTCTTTTTCGCCCCGATGAGCGCCCCGGCGCTGGGCTTTCTGCAACCTTTGGCGTCGAAAAGCCCGATGGGTTTGACGTTGCTCCGGCCGGGGTAAACCCGCCAGTTGAACCGCCGAACGAGCCATTCGATGAACCCCCAGAGAAACCGCCTGAAGAGCCACCAAAACCACTGTTTTGGGAGCCTCCACCGAAACCTGATTGCCCGCCTGAAAATCCGCCAGAGGAAGAACCAAACGTTCCCCCGGGTGGTTGGGTAAATCCTTGTGACATCAGCTACTCCGCACGTGAATAATTGATCGAAACTCTAAAGCTGCCAAGTTTCCTTGAGATATGCCTTCTTCTCTGACATTTTCCTGTTTGATTAATATAACCCACGGGGTGGACACCGCTCTCGTCCTAATCCATAAACGAAGTAGAGTTTTCGAACACTTCAACGCTGCCCCTCTATGCTGCTCCTAGTTACCCCTGCACAAATAGCGGTTTTTCTCACGCATTCTGCATCGAGTCGGGTCGACGTATATAAGGTGGAAAGGCATGACCCAATTCGAAAACGCGCAAGTACTTAAAGAGAACATCGAAAACCAACGCGAGCAGATCTTTACCCAGTTGAAAGAAATTGTGTCTTTCAACTCCGTGCACAGCGATCCAAACCTACTGGAGGACTACGCCGGCGCGAAAGAATGGGTAAAAGAAACACTGACCAACGCAGGTCTCACCGTCAGCGAATTCGCTGCCGAAGATGGAACCACCAACTTCATCGGCACCCGCAAGGGCTCCGAAGGTGCACCAAAGGTACTGCTGTACAGCCACTTCGACGTTGTCCCATCCGGCCCTTTGGATCTCTGGGACACCAATCCTTTTGAACTCACCGAGCGCGACGCTGGCCACGGCACCCGCTGGTACGGCCGCGGCGCCGCTGACTGCAAGGGCAACCTGGTCATGCACCTCGCAGCACTGCGCGCCGTCGAAGCCAGCGGCGACACCACACTCAACCTCACCTACGTGGTCGAGGGCTCCGAGGAAATGGGAGGCGGAGCGCTCAGCGCGCTCATCAAGGACAAGCCTGAGCTTTTCGACGCAGATGTCATCTTGATTGCAGACAGCGGAAACGCTTCCGTGGGCACCCCAACCTTGACCACTACCCTGCGCGGTGGCGGACAGGTCACCGTCACCGTGGACACCCTTGAAGGCGCTGTTCACTCCGGCCAGTACGGTGGCGCTGCCCCAGATGCTGTTGCTGCTCTCGTGCGCGTTCTGGATACTTTGCGCGATGAACACGGACGCACCGTCATCGACGGCGTCAACACCACCGCAAACTGGAAGGGCGAGCCTTATGATCCAGAGACTTTCCGCAGCGATGCCGGCATCCTCGACGGTGTAGACATCATGGGCGACGGCGACAACCCAGCAAGCATGCTGTGGTCCAGGCCTGCAATCTCCATCACCGGATTCACTTCCACCCCAGTGGCAGAAGCACTCAACGCAGTGCCCGCAACGGCATCCGCCAAGCTAAACCTTCGCGTGCCAGCAGGCCTGGAAGCAAACGATGTGGCCGAGAAGCTGAAGCAGCACCTGATCAATCACACACCTTGGGGCGCAAAGATCACGGTGGAGATCGATGACATTAACCAACCGTTCTCCACCGATATTACCGGCCCTGCAATGTCCACCCTGGCGTCCTGCCTGAGCGCTGCGTACGAGGGCAAGGATCTTGTCACCGAAGGCAGCGGCGGATCCATTCCACTGTGTACCGAACTGATTGAGGTCAACCCAGAAGCAGAATTGGCACTCTACGGTGTGGAAGAACCCCTCACCGTTATCCACTCCGCTAATGAATCTGTTGACCCCAATGAGATTCGCGATATCGCCACCGCAGAAGCATTGTTCCTGCTCAACTACACCAAGTAGACCCAAAAGCAGGCGTTAACACTGCCACCTTTACAAAATTAACCACCCCCTGATGGGGTGGTTTTTTCATGAGCTGAAAAAAGTGTCTTGATTCACTTTGTGATGACGGTTACCATAGCCATCGTGACTAAAAACATTGACCTTAAGCGAGTAGCCAAGGCTACGTACCCTACTGCGGGATAGATGGACTGGCTCCCCGCACTAGGGAAGTAGTCGTTAATCAACACCAAGAAGCTTAAGAGTCGGTCCTCCACCTAACAGGATCCTTCACACCCTTCTTTTCAATATCTAGAAAAGACCGATCCGCCCAACATCTTTTTCATGACGCAAAGGACCGTGTCAATGTCTCTCTACACCCGTACTCAAAATACCCGTCACTCCACCATCATCGAGTTCCGCCGCGAGCAGACTCGTAATCACACGATGGAGCCAATCCAGTCCGAGCCACGGATCTACGCTGACGATCCTTTCCGTGCACGCTTCGGACACCAACTCCCCCGCGGACTTCGCGAAGAAGCACGCGGCATGGAATGGCGCACCTTCACCAACACCTACGCACCAACCGGCAACCTGCGCATCAGCAACCTCGAGTCCGAGGCACGCCGCGGAGGAATGTTCCACTTCAACGCAACCCTGATCAACAACTGCCAGGGCGAGCGCACCACCACCGACGCTCACATCATGGCAACCGGCCCAGTTTCCGCATGCACCAACTTGCTTGCCGACGCCGGCCGTCGCGTTGAAATCCTCGAATTCCACCAATTCGACATCTTTGAAGCAACCGTCACCTTCATCTACACCTGCAACAACGTTTCCCGCACCTGGGCAATGGGCTTCGGCGGTACCCCTGAGCAGTCCGCTGCTTCCGCAATGAGCTCCGCAGCTCACTTGCTCTACGGATAGGTTGCAATAACATTCATTCCCCGGGAGCCTTGAGGGCATCCGGGGAATTTACTATTTTCTATAAATCTCTCACCTACCTGCTACAACCTGTTGAGCTGCAGCAACACTTGGCAAGCGTGCGCAATAGCCCCCAATATATACAGTGCAATTCGGATTTCCGTTGGGATCTCAGTCAAGACACAGGTAGACTGCCCCTGTATTGGTCGCGCCCTGTGCGACGCCGACTGAGCTTTAAAAGTGTTTCTCAGTTGACAGACTTGGTTTCTTAATTACTAAAAAATCGATGTGTGTTGCTAACTGGGGGTGGCACGCACGTTGGCGTTGTTGTTTGGTGTGGCTCCAGAGTAATCCACAACGCGCAAAGGGGAACTGGAGAACACGTGCTCATTCTTTTTCTCGCGCTCACTGCAGCCGCAGTAGTCGCCCCCATCCTGATCCGAACTCTCGGTCGACCAGCTTTTGGTCTGCTGGCGCTTGTACCTGGCATTGGTTTTTTCTGGGTGCTTTCGGAGTTCATCAAAGGCACTTTCAAGGATGGAGGTGAACTCCTCCTCCACTATGCCTGGATGCCTTCGGCTCACCTCAATATCGATTTCCGTATGGATTCCCTCGCGGCGCTGTTCTCACTCATCGTCTTAGGCGTGGGCGCCCTAGTGCTGCTGTACTGCTGGGGATATTTTGATTCCAACGCGGGTCGCCTCAGTGCCTTTGGTGCTGAACTGGTGGCCTTCGCCATGGCGATGTTTGGTCTTGTCATTTCAGACAACATCCTGCTGATGTACGTCTTCTGGGAAATCACCTCCGTTTTATCCTTCCTCCTGGTTGGTTATTACGGCGAACGCGCATCTTCACGTCGCTCTGCAGGTCAAGCCTTGATGGTGACCACCCTGGGTGGATTGGCCATGCTGGTGGGCATCATTTTGATGGGTACCCAAACTGGCGTGTGGCGATTCTCTGAGATCCCTGCCTACTCAAGCTCCTGGGCAGATGTGCCGTATATTTCCGCTGCTGCTGCCCTTATCTTGGCTGGCGCACTATCCAAATCGGCTATCGCACCAACCCACTTCTGGCTTCCCGGCGCGATGGCCGCACCAACGCCGGTGTCTGCTTACCTGCACTCCGCAGCGATGGTGAAGGCGGGTATTTACCTTGTGGCTCGCCTCTCTCCAGACCTCAACGTAGTTGGTTCGTGGTACCTGATCATCATCCCGTTGGGCATGTTGACCATGCTCATGGGTGGTTGGATGGCGCTGCGCCAAAAGGATCTCAAGCTGATCCTGGCGTACGGCACGGTATCCCAGTTGGGCTTCATTATTTCCGTGGTGGGCATTGGTACCCGCGAAGCTTTGCTGGCAGGTCTTGCACTGACCGTTGCGCACTCCTTGTTTAAGGCAACATTGTTCATGACAGTTGGTGCCATTGACCACACCACCGGAACTCGTGATATTCGTAAACTCTCCGGTCTGTGGCGTAAACAACCGATCCTGTTCGCCGTTGCTGCTGTTTCGGCGGCGTCCATGGCTGGTATTCCGCCACTGTTTGGTTTTATCGCCAAGGAAACAGCGCTGGATACCGTGTTGAATGAGCAGATGTTGCATGGCATGCCAGGTCGATTGATGCTGGCTGGCATCGTTTTGGGTTCCATCTTCACCATGGCATATTCCTGCTACTTCCTGTACGAAGCCTTTGCCACGAAGCACTCCAAATTCCCAGAGGCCAACGGTGTCTCACCTGCAGTGGAGGCAATGCATCCGGTGAAGTTTAAGCTGTGGATCGCACCTGTCATCCTGGCTATTTTGACCGTAGTGTTTGGTGTTTTCCCCAAGCCAGTGTCGGAAGCAATTGTCACGCATCTTGATAACGTCACGCCATCGCTTGATGATGTCCACACCAAACTGGCCTTGTGGCATGGTCTGAATCTACCGCTGCTGCTGTCTGTGGTGATCATCATTTCCGGATTCATCATCTTCTGGGAGCGAGACACCGTCGAACGTTTGCGCCCTAACACCGCAGCGTTTGGCAGTGCCGATACCGCCTACGACGCCATTCTTGATGCACTGCGTGTGCTCTCCCACCGCCTGACTGCATCCACCCAGCGTGGTTCTTTGACCCTGAACGTCGGTGTGATCTTCTTCGTCCTCACGATTGTTCCGCTGATCGCTTTGATCACTGGCGAACAAAGCGATGTCCGCATGGAGCTGTGGGATAGCCCTATTCAGGGCTTCATCGCGGCCATCATTATCGTCGTTGCGATTGTGGCAACCACCATGGATAACCGTTTGTCTGCGCTGATTTTGGTGGGTGTGACAGGTTATGGCATTGCCGTTATCTTCGCGCTACATGGCGCACCGGACTTGGCGCTAACCCAGGTGCTGGTGGAGACCATCGTCATGGTGGTATTCATGCTGGTGCTGCGTAAAATGCCGACAGAAGTTGCGTGGAAGGCAGAACCTAAACAGTCTCGCGTGCGAGCGTGGCTTGCTGGCGCCACCGGATTGTCCGTTGTTATTGTCACCATTTTTGCCATGAATGCTCGCACCACTGAACCGATCTCTGTATACATGCAGGATCTGGCCTATGAGATCGGACATGGCGCAAACACCGTCAACGTACTGCTCGTAGACCTGCGTGGTTTTGATACCTTCGGTGAAATTTCCGTCCTTGTGATCGCGGCAACCGGTATCGCCTCCCTGGTCTACCGAAACCGCAGCTTCCGCAAGGATTCTCGCAGACCAACCCTGGCTACCACTGGTCGCCGTTGGTTGGCTGCTGCTGTTGATACCGAAAGGGCGCAGAACCGCTCGCTGATGGTTGATGTGGCAACGCGCATCCTCTTCCCTGCCATGATCATGTTGTCTGTGTACTTCTTCTTCGCCGGACACAACGCGCCGGGCGGCGGATTCGCCGGCGGCCTTGTTGCCTCCTTGGCGTTCGCCTTGCGCTACCTTGCCGGTGGACGTGAAGAACTTGAAGAAGCGTTGCCTATCGACGCCGGCCGTATCTTGGGAACTGGACTATTTGTTTCTGCAACTGCAGTGCTGTGGCCCATGGTTCTTCTTGGTGAACCACCGCTGACCTCCCATATTTGGGATCTCACACTGCCACTTATCGGTGAGATTCACATTGCATCCGCGCTGCTCTTTGACCTTGGTGTCTACCTGATCGTCATCGGTTTGACCATGCACATTCTCAACAGTTTGGGCGGCCAGCTCGACCGCGATGAGGAAATGCGTAAGCAGCGTGCGCGCGACCGAGCTCGACGCTTGGCGCGCAACCAGCGTCGAGAAGCAGCAACCGTCGGCGCACGCAGGTCGAACGAGAAATCGACACGCCAAATGCCGACGATTCGGCCTCCAGGGGCAGACACAGAATCGGTGGAGCAGAACGGTGAGAACCAGACGTCGATAAGCACAAAGCGTTTAAAGCAGGAAGGAAAATAACACATGGTAGCCAACCTTTTCCTGCTCCTAGCTGCTGGAACTCTCATTTCTGCGGGTGTGTATCTGCTGCTTGATCGCGCGATGACCAAAATGATCATGGGTCTCATGCTGATCGGCAACGGAGCCAACCTGCTGATTTTGGTCGCTGGAGGTTCCGCTGGATCGCCACCGATTCTGGGGCGTGAAAGCGAAATCTACGGCGACAAAACCGCTGATCCGCTAGCCCAAGCCATGATCCTGACCGCCATCGTGATCTCGATGGCGCTGACCGCGTTCATGCTGTCGCTTGCCTACCGTCAATACCGTTACCGCACCGAGGACTTCATTGAAGATGACACCGAGGACGTTGCAATCACCGTCCGCCCCAGTTTTGCGTCTGCTGCACCTGACCACGATGCATCTGACGACCCAGAAACTGGTCGCATGACCTCAGACGGCGACGATTTCGGCCCAGAATCCTTCGAAGCACCACTGAAGGGAGATAAGGATGACTAGTTTGTACGAAACTCTCGTCCCGTTGATCCCTTATATGGTCCCGCTGCCCATCATTTTGCCTGCGGTTGCGGCGGCGCTGGCATTGATTTTGTCGAAATATCTGACAGCGCAGCGCACCATTACTTTGTCTGTTTTGGCGTTCCTCATTGGTCTTAACGCCACCATGCTGTACGTGGTGGATCGCGAAGGCATTCAGACTTTGCAGTTGGGTGGCTGGGATGCCCCGATCGGAATCACCCTGGTGGCCGACCGACTGTCTGTTTCCATGCTGACGGTGAGTTCCATCGTGCTGTTTTCTGTCATGTGGTACGCGATCAGCCAGGGTATTCGCGACGGCGGCAAGGACGAACCTGTTGCAGTGTTCCTGCCTACTTACCTGCTGCTCTCGATGGGCGTGAACCTGGCGTTCCTCGCTGGCGACCTGTTTAACCTCTACGTTGGTTTCGAAGTGCTGCTGGTGGCGTCATACGTGCTGCTCACCTTGGGTGCATCGCCGGCACGTGTACGTTCCGGCGTGGGTTACGTGATGGTGTCCATGGCGTCATCGATGGTGTTCCTGTTTGGACTCGCAATGGTTTACGCCTCAGTGGGCACGTTGAACATGGCTCACGTTGGCCTACGCATGGAAGATGTTCCGTCTGGAACTCGCTCCGCGATCTTCGCAGTGTTGCTCGTGGCATTCGGTATTAAAGCTGCCGTGTTCCCCCTAGATTCCTGGCTGCCGGACTCCTACCCCACCGCGCCATCGCTGGTCACCGCGGTGTTCGCAGGTCTGTTGACCAAGGTGGGTGTGTATTCCATCATTCGAGCACGCTCGATTATTTTCACCGATGGATCCCTTGACACCATGCTGATGTGGGTGGCACTCGCCACCATGCTCATTGGTATTTTGGGCGCGATGGCGCAAAACGATATCAAACGTTTGTTGTCATTTACTCTGGTCAGCCACATCGGCTACATGATCTTCGGCGTAGCCCTTGGATCTGCACAGGGTTTGTCTGGTGCGATCTTCTACGCAATCCACCACATTCTGGTTCAGACTTCCCTGTTCCTGGTGGTCGGTCTGGTGGAACGCCAAGCCGGATCCTCCTCGCTGCGACGCCTTGGATCCCTGGCATATATCTCCCCACTTCTTGCGATTTTGTACTTCATCCCCGCCATCAACCTGGGTGGTATCCCACCGTTCTCCGGCTTCCTGGGCAAGATCATGCTCATCGAAGCCGGCGCCGAAGATGGCAGTTGGCTGGCATGGGTCCTTATCGCAGGCGCCGTTGTCACCTCACTGCTCACCTTGTACACCATGGTTCTGGTCTGGTCCAAGGCCTTCTGGCGCGACCGTAAAGACGCCCCCGATGGAGCAACCGCACTAGCAAGACCCGCACCTTTGGTAGATATCCAAGACGAAGTCGCCGTTAAAGACCGCAACGATGTCGGACGGATGCCTTGGGGCATGGTCTTCTCCACTGCCCTGTTGGTTTCCGCATCCCTTGCTGTATCCGTGCTCGCAGGACCACTGTCATCTATTACTGGACGCGCCGCCGAATCCGCACAAGATGTCAACATCTACCGCGCCGCAGTACTCGGCCCCAACTACCTCGACCCATCACGCACACTCGAGATGGAGCGTTACGACGCCAACCGCGATGACATCAACCACCGCGTCGACACCAATGGAACGGAGGACCAACCATGATCAGTGGATTCAAACGACGCTTCCGCCCCGTCTTCATCATCGGCCTCACCCTGATGTGGGTCATGCTCATGGCAGAATTCACCTGGGCAAACTTCGTCGGCGGTTTCCTCGTAGCTAGCGCAATCGTGCTGTTCCTCCCACTTCCAGCCATGCCGATTGAGAACATCTCCATCCGCTGGGGATCACTCATCCTGCTGATCCTCAACTGGTTCAAAGACCTCGCCGTGGCATCAGTCAAAGTTGCTTGGCTCGCACTACGCCCAGCCGACCCACCGCGCACCGCCATTGTGCAAGTACCCATGCGCGTTCAAAACGACCTAGTTTTGTCATTCGCCACAATGCTCTACAACTTGCAGCCCGGCGGAACCGTCACAGACATCGACATCGCCAACAGAATGTGGACCATCCACGTACTCGACGCCGACGACGAAGAAGACCTCCGCCGCGAGATCCAAAACGTCGCAGACCTAGAAGCCACCCTGATCCACACCTTTGAAAGGAGCTAAGCGATGGACAACACCCTCTACACAGCAGGCCTCACAATCGCAGCTGCCTTTTTCATGCTGTCGTTCATCTTCACCATCTACCGCATCATCGTCGGGCCCAACTCCATCGATCGCCTACTCGGCCTGGACGGAACCGTCTCCATGATTCAATGCTCCATGGCCACCTACATCTGCTGGACACTCGACACCACCGTCACCAACTTCATGATGGTCATCGCACTCTTAGGATTCATCAGCTCTGTATCCGTAGCCCGCTTCCGCAAGAGGGATGGTGCCTAAATGACCCTGCAACTATTCACCGACATCGTGTCTCTGGTGTTCATTCTCAGCGGCGCATTCTTGTCATTCTCCGCATCCATCGGCCTCATACGATTCAAAGACACCATGTCCAGAGTCCACGCCATGACCAAACCCCAAACAACCGGCCTTATCCTCACCGTTGTAGGCGCAATCATCCGCATCTTAGGCCACGAACACTTCGATCAATCACAACGCAGTGACCTCGGAGTCCTTGTTCTCCTCGTACTGTTTGCACTGCTCACCAGCCCAGTGACCGCGCAGCGTGTCGGCCGTGTGTCCAGGCGTGAAGGACTCTACGGTGCAAAGGACGATATGTCGGATAACCAGGCTCCTGCGGAGTTGAAGCCGAAGAAGTCTTGAGTTTTCTGAAGGCTTTCTGGAGGTTTTAGAGAGAATCAGCGCCCGGGAGCTGTTTGGGACTCTCCTGGGCGCTGATTTTTGTTATTTCAGGGTGGTTTTCGGGTTTATTGTGGCCTGGGTATGCCCCGAGTAGGCCGATGTGCAAGGGCGACTCCGCAGAACCGGACAGGCGTGCTAAAATGTCGAATTTTCAGCACATCTTGGCACATGTGTCTGGTTTCAAGCTCTCATAACCGGACACACGTGCCAAAACCTACGGATTTCCAGGATTTGTGGCACGCCTGTCTGGTTTTCCAAAAGTTAGCCAGAATTCCAGCTTAAAGCCCAAAAATTACACCATCCCAGAATGCGATTTGAAGGACTTTTACACCCGCATCCACACAAACACCCATTCGAGAATATTAGGGCCTTAAATTGGCGTTTAGGCGTGCCCTTCTATTGGGCGAGGAATTCCGCAATCGCAGCACCAGTTTGGCGTCCATGCGTTGTGTAAGTCAGCCAATTGGCACCAATAATGGTGGTAGCCCGAGCGCTCGGGATTTGTTTTTCCAAGTCAGAATCAATTCCAGCCTTCGCAGCGGAGCCTCGGATGATTAACGTCGGCATGGTAATCTCGGAAAATCCCATCGGAACTGCAGTACGGGCTTCTTCTACCTGCTGCAGGAGGTCTTTCTTGTTCTTCTTTCGGAAGAAGAATCCTGGCATCATTTTCAGTGCGGTGCTCATGCCTTTGAGTTGTTTCTCATCAAAGGTCACCAACGGTGAATCCAGCACGAGGCGTTCCACGCGGCGGGGTTGGTTCTTGGCAATTTCCAACGCCACTCCAGCTCCGGTTCCAGCGCCGACCAGGATGACGCGCCGGATTTCTTCACGGTCGAGGATGGATTCCACAGCCTGCACACCTGCGGAAACACTACCGCTCCACGGTACGATCCGTGGTTTGATTCCGGCGGGAATCTCGTTGACTACCTCGGTAAACTCGTCGGGTGTTTGTTGGGATTCCGGGATGAAAATGATGTGTTGGGATTCCACCATAGCTATTTAGTCCAGTGCTTTGAGGTCGTTGAGTTCGTCGCAGGCTAAATCAACTGCAGCTTTCCAACTGCCAGTTTCTTTAAACACTCTGCGTTGGCGTTCGTATCCACCACCACGTTCCAGGATTTCCAACACAAGTTCAAGCTCACGAGCGCAGCCGAGTTCGTTGGCTAGAGGCATCAATTGCGCTACTAGTCGGCGGAGTTCGTCTTGAACCATCGCTTCATCGGTGTCTCTGGAAATGATGATTTCGGCATCCAGACCATACCTAGCCGCGCGCCATTTATTTTCCGAAACGTGCCATTGTTGCAGGGAGGGAAGCTCTTCGCCAGCGTCGATCATGCGGTCGTAGTGCACCACGAGACAGTGGGTCAACGCCACGATGGCAGACAGTTCCCGCAGGTTGGAGGTAGAATCGGCCACGCGGACTTCGATGGTTCCCCATTTGGATGCGGGGCGGATATCAAAGTGCATGGATCCGGTGTGGTTGATGACACCGGATTTATCTTGATCCGCCATGTAGCTGCACCATTCATCCCAGCTTTGGAATTGGTATGGCAGTCCGGCTGTAGGCAGCTGTTGGTAGAGCATCGTCCGGTTGGAGGCATAACCGGTATCAAGTCCGTCCCATGCTGGAGAGCTTGCAGAAAGTGCCAACAGATGTGGGTAATTTGTCAGCAGCGCATTGATGATCGGCCACACGCGATCTTCATGGCTGATGCCCACGTGGACGTGAATGCCCCAAATCAACATCTGGTTTCCCCAGTATTGGGTGCGCGCGATGATCTCGTCGTAGGAGCCTTTTTCAGATACTGGGTTTTCGCGGAAATCCGAAAATGGGTGGGATCCAGAGGTCCACAACCGAAGCCCGAGAGAATCCGCTGCTTCTTTCAGCGCATCTAGATCGTGGGAAAGCTCTGCCACCGCTTCGGGGACGGTGTCGCACACTCCGGTGACAAGCTCCACGGTGTTTTGGAGGAATTCGCGCTCGAGGTGCACCTCAGGGTGGTTCTTGGCCACAATCTCTAGTATTTCTGCAGCGCGCGGGGCTAGATCACGTGTTTCTGGATCAACAAGTGCAATTTCCCACTCAACGCCCAGGGTGGGTCGCGGTGAACGCTTAAACTCAATGCCCATGGCGTGAGCCTCCTTAAAATCCGACTAATTACGACTAGTTCCAACAAATCCGAGAAAACTACAGCGCTACGTCTTGGACCAGCACCAAAACGAGGGCATCTTTGCCTTCTGTTTCGGTTGGCAGTGCATCGCTGCGTTCCATTGCTACGCCACTGACGCGGTCAGCGAGTTCACGTGCAGCCTTTTCAGCTTCGGTGTTTCCAGCGGTGAAGTACACAGTGTTCTGCGGAATGATGGTGTCTGGAAGGTTTCCGGACTCTACCTTTTGGTAGTCACCGCTTAGGCTGTCTGCCACTCGTGCTGCAAGTTGTGGGACGGTGGAGTTGTTGAGCACGTACAGAGTGTTCACTGGGGTGGAGTTGCCGTTAGCCGAACTAGCGCCACCAGCAGCAGCGGCCCCAGCAGCATTAGCGGCTTCGCCATCTGCAGCTGGCTGCTCAGCAGAGGTTTCTTCGGAGGTTCCAGGTTCTGCTGATGCCTGCTCGGAATCCGAAGAGCCAGAAGATTCAGCAATAGTTCCCGCGTTGGTTTCCGTGGACTGGGTTTGTCCGGCGCTGGTGGTGGAGGTGTCGTCTTTGCCCTGCATTGACCACAGTGCCCACGCTGCGAGCAATACGGCCACGGCGATCAAAATCATGGCCAAACCGCGCATGGGCAGTCCGCCTTGTTTTTCTTCTGAAGGCGTGGCCGAGTGCTGTGGAGAATTCTGCATGTCCGAAGTCATGTGGCTTAGTCTATCTTTCCGGCGCGACGTCGTAACCTGGACACCAAAGTTGGATTCACTTTCATGGCTTCGGGGGTATCGATGATCACGTTGAGGCGTTGGTAATAACGCACCGGTGAGATACCAAAAGTGGCGCGAATGGCTTCCTCTTTAGCCCCGATTGCGTGGGGTGCGTGAGCCTCAAACTCGAGGAGGGTTAAATCATCTGCGGAAAGCATGCTTAGAATGTTGCCATGACTGTCCGACCAATCGTTATTCATGGAGATCCTGTTCTCCACAACCCTACCCAGCTTGTTACTGAGGATGTCTCTGAACTGCAGGAACTAATTGCAGATATGTACGAGACGATGGATGTCGCCAATGGTGTGGGTCTTGCGGCCAACCAGATTGGTGTGTCCAAGCGCATTTTTGTTTATGACTGTCCTGATGATGAGGGCGTGATGCACAAGGGTTGTTTCATCAATCCTGTGTTGGAAACCTCTGAAATCCCAGAGACCATGCCTGCCGATGATGGCTCCGACGAGGAAGGCTGCCTGTCTGTTCCTGGCGAGGGCTTCCCCACTGGCCGTGCTCATTGGGCGAAGGTTACTGGACTGAATGAAAAGGGCGAGGAAGTTTCTGTTGAGGCTGAGGGTTTCTTGGCTCGTTGCTTCCAGCATGAGGTTGGCCACCTTGATGGTTTCTTGTACACCGATGTGTTGATTGGTCGGTGGAAGCGCATGGCTAAGAAGGCTATTAAGGCCAATGGGTGGACTGAGCCTGGTTTGACCTGGATGCCGGGTGAAGATGAGGATCCTTTCGGGCATGACGCCTAGTCTTCCCCGTTTCCGCAGCCAGAAACCTGCCGTCGGCGATCGTGTTGTTGCACGTCGCCGGATTCCTGGTGCCAATGTGCATTGGACAGATGTCATTGGCCATGTGATTGGGGTGGATCCGTTGGTGGTTCGCCCGCAGTCGGTTGGTGGGATGCCGTCTGATGCGGAAGAAATTGTCATTCCTGATGATCAGCTTGAGGTGATTAAGATTTTGTCGCCGCGCACCATTAGGAATTCGGATATTCGTGCGGTGGAGGTTGCCACGGCGAAGGCCTTTCCGGGGCTGGTCAATGAGTGGCATGATGGTTGGCTGCTGCGTGCCGGTGATGGCATTGCGGAGCGTTCTAATTCTGCGTCGCCACTCGGCCCAAGTGTCGGTTTTGAGCCGGTACCGATGGAGGATATTTCGCGGTTTTATGCACGTCACGATCTCCCCGTGAAGCTGCACATTCCGGAGCGGATTGGTCGGCCTGCGCAGAAAGTCATTGACGCCGATCCCCAGAAATGGGTGATGGGCCCGGAGATTTTGGTGATGACGAAATCTTTGGACCATGTGGAGTCGCACGAATTGCCCGGTGGCCTAGAATTTAGCGTCGATAAGCAGCCTGACCAGGAGTGGCTGGGCATGTACCATTTCCGCGGACAGGCGTTGCCCGCTCACGCCCTTGAGCTTTTGCGCACGCAAATCGAGGGCCGCATGGGGTTCGGGCGCCTGACCACGCCGGCGGGGCAAACCGTCGCGATCACGCGCGCCACCATCACGGCTGCGGAGGAGCGCATATTTTTGGGCTATTCAGCGGTCGAGGTGGATCCTGCTTTTCGACGTCAGGGGCTGGGCACCGCGCTCGGCTCGCGCATCCAGGAGTGGGGCGCCGAGCAACACGCACAGGAGGCATATCTCCAGGTTGTCGCCCATAATGAAGCAGGTATCGGCCTGTATCAAAAGCTCGGGTTCAGTGAACACCACCGACACCGGTACGCCGAACGGAAATTCTAAAATCCAAAACAGCTAGGGTATAAGTCATGCGCATCGTTAATTGGAACGTCAACTCTGCTCGCACTCGTGTGGACCGGATGGTCGATTTTTTGCTTCGCCATGATGTTGATGTATTAGCGGTGCAGGAAACCAAGTGTAAAGATGAGCAATTTCCCACCGAGCGTTTCACCGAAATCGGCTATGAGGTAGCCCATTTCGGCCTTAACCAGTGGAATGGTGTCGCCATTATTTCCCGCGTTGGCATTGAAAATGTGGAAACCCACTTCCCTGCCCAACCGGGATTCAACAAAGACATCACCAAGGAACAATCCATCGAAGCCCGCGCCATCGGCGCCCGCTGCGGTGGTGTCCAGGTGTGGAGCCTCTATGTTCCCAACGGCCGCGAAATCGCAGATCCTCACTACGACTACAAACTGCGCTGGCTATTCTCCCTGCGCAACTACGTGATCGACACCTTGGAATACCGCCCCGAGGAAAAACTGGTGTTGCTCGGCGACTTCAACATCGCGCCCACAGACATCGACGTCTGGGACATCGCAGCCTTCGAAGGAAAAACCCACGTCACCGAACCAGAACGTGCAGCTTTCGACGGCCTCATCGAAGCCGGACTCAAAGAAACCACCCCCGGACCTGGTACCTACACCTACTGGGATTACAAAGGCGCACGCTTCCTCAAAGGCGAAGGCATGCGCATCGATTTCCAGCTCGCATCCCCGGCCCTTGCTGCAACCGCGGGTGAAACCTTTGTGGACGTTGAAGAACGCAGCGGAACCGGCGCCTCTGACCACGCACCAGTCATCGTTGATTACAAGGTGTAACTGCGTATGATCTTTCAGATCAACCTCGAATCTTGGCAAACCGTTGGTTTGATCATCGACTACACCATCAAAATCATCGCCATTGGCTACGTACCCGAAGGACGCCGACCCAGCTCCTCCACCGCGTGGCTCCTGGCAATTTTGCTGCTCCCCTACGTCGGACTCCCACTGTTCCTGCTTATGGGATCGCCATACATCAACCGGCGACGCCACCGCATCCAACAAGAAATCAACGACCTCATCGAAGACGTCCACGACGACGTCCCCGACATCCCCACCGGAATGGATGTCTCCGCGGAAGTTGAATCTGTCATCAAACTCAACCGCCGCCTCACCCGCATGCCAGCAGTGACCGGCGGAAACAACGGCTTCTACTCCGACTACCGTGAATCCCTCAAACGGATGACCGCCGCAATCGACGAAGCCGAAGAATACATCTACGTCGAGATCTACATCATGGCCTGGGATTCCTACACCCAACCATTCTTCGCAGCACTCGAACGAGCCCACAACCGCGGCGTCAAAGTCCGACTCCTTTTCGACCACGTCGGCAGCTGGAAATACCCCGGCTACCACCGCCTCAAAAAAGAACTCAACCGCATGGGCTTCGCCTGGTACCTCATGCTCCCCCTCCAACCCTGGCGACGCCGCTTCCGCCGACCCGACCTGCGCAACCACCGCAAAATGCTCATCATCGACGGCCACACCGCATTCATGGGCTCCCAAAATCTCATCGCCCCGAGTTACCTACAAAAGAAAAACATCAAACTCGGCCGCGAATGGAAAGACCTCATGGTCGAACTCACCGGCCCCATCGTCTCCTCCATGGAAATGATCTTCGCCGGCGACTGGTACGTCGAATCCAACGAAGCCCTCGACATCCGCGACCACGCAGAAGCCCACGGCTACATCGGCAACACTCAAAAAGACTCCGCCACCAACCTCGTGCAGCTCATCCCCTCCGGCCCTGGTTACACCACAGAACCCAACCTGCGCATGTTCAACTCCATCGTTCACCACGCCAAAGAACGACTCATCTTGTGCAGCCCCTACTTCATCCCCGACGAATCCCTCCTCGAAGCCGTCACCTCAGCCTGCTACCGCGGAGTAACCGTCGAACTATTCGTCTCTGAACAAGCCGACCAATTCGCCATCGACCACGCCCAATCCTCCTACTACCAGGCACTCCTTGAAGCCGGCGTGAAAATCTACCAATTCCCCAAACCCGACGTCCTCCACACCAAGTACATGATCGCCGACCCCGACGACACCACCGGCAACGAAGCCCTCGGAGTCCTCGGATCCTCCAACCTCGACATCCGCAGCTTTGGCCTCAACTACGAAATCTCCCTGATGATCGCCAAAGGCAACCTCATCCACGAACTCAACGCCCTCACCGACCGTTACCGCACAGTAAGTTTCAAGCTCACCTTGGATAAGTGGAACCAGCGCAGTTGGCGGCGCCGCTACGTGGACAATGTCATGCGTTTGACCTCGGCGCTGCAGTAGTTTGGCGCGTTTGGAGTGCGTTTGAGGTGGCTTTTAGAGGGACCGACTTACCCATCGCCATTATGCAAATATCCGTTCGAAACTTTGGTCGGGCCACGCGTTTGTGGTGGATTTTTGCACCTTGCAGCCAGTTTGATGCGAAAATTCGTTCGGTTTAATGGTCGGGCCACGCGTTTGTGGTGGAAATTTGATCAGGGAACTGACAGGATCCCCAATGGTCCCATCATCCCCAAAAGTCACACCCCTAGATTGCCGTTTAAGGGCCTCGAATCACCATTTCCACCCATGCGTCCATCCGGCACCTCAAAGCCCTTAAAACGCCACCTAGAGCTACTTCATTTCTGGAATACCTTTTCGACCTGCCAGGTACGCACACCCACACGCCAGCAGTGCACAAGCAGTCATTGCGATTCCCATAGTCAAAGCCTTATCAGAGCCTAATCCGACCAGTGAACTCACCAAAGCACCCATCGTGAATTGCACGAAACCCAAAATTGCAGAACCCGATCCCGCCCTGCTTCGCACCACTTCAGTTCCCAGAGCTGTCGCGTTAGCCATAACCATCGGAATATGGGAAACGATAAGAAACAGCAGCAACAGGAACAGCGGTATCCAATTAATAAACAGCACTTCAATCAGCAAAAGCGCACACAGCACAGTAAAACTGGCCAGCACAGTTTGCATGATGCGGTGTGGATGAATCCGCTGCAGAAGTCGCCTATTGACCATTCCGCCCACAATCAAACCAAAAGCATTCACTCCGAAAATAATGGAATACAGCAGTACCGGAATGCCCATTTGATTCTGCAGCACGAACGGCGACGCCGAAATGTAGGAGAACATCGCCCCAAAAGACAGCCCCAATGTGAATACATATGCCAAAAATTGAGGATTCTTCAGCACAAAGACATAGTTGGACAGCATTCCGCCAAGTCCTGCTGCGGTACGCTCTTCAACTGGCTTCGACTCCTTAATCTGCAGCAAAGCAACAAGCAGCTGCGCAAAATTCACCAGTGCAAGTGCCCAGAAAATTCCCCGCCAGCCAAAAGGCCCGACCAGCACACCACCAATGAGCGGAGCTACCACGGGAGCAATTCCCTGAATAATCATCAGCAGTGCAAAGGCGTGCGCAGCCTTTTGTCCGCGTTCAAGGTCTGGCACGATCGCGCGCGCAATCACCACGCACGCACCGCCGCCAAGCCCCTGCACCAGGCGTGCGATCACTAATACGCTTATCGACGGCGCCAGCGCGCACACCACACTAGCGACCAGCGCAGCCACCGCACCTGCAACGAGCAGGCCTTTCCTTCCCAATTGATCCGACAAAGGACCAATGATCAATTGGCCAATCGCCATTCCAGCCATAAAGGAAGAAAGAGTTAACTGCACCATCGGTGCAGTTGTCCCCAAATCTTCCGCAATACCAGGCATTGCCGGCAAATACATATCAGTCGCTAGCGCGGAGCTGGCTGACAATAATGCCAATCCCATAATCAGGGCGGTGCTCAGCTGTTGTTTTTTCTGCATCACTGTCTCGTGTATCTATATCGAAGATTTGGGGGTATTTTTAATTAGAAATTTTCATTCAGGTACCATCAGCACCGGAAGATAGCACCAATACTTAAAACTTTTAAGAGTAACGGATTTAAATCGGGCACGTGAACAAATCGGGAATTTTGTTATTGGTTTGTTCACTCCCATGCAATGTACGATCGGTTCTAACGTCTACGGCAATTGACACGTCAATTTAATTCAGGAAAGGGGTGGGGAGAATTTATGTCTAGTGGTTTTGAATATGTTCAACATCCTCGACGAGCCCTCCCTCCGCCTATACCTGAACGGAAAGGTCCTGCCGCAGCATTCCTGCCGGGAACTTTCCATCCCATTAATCCAAAGAATATTGCAGCGAGCCACGATCAGGTGCTTCTATCTGGTTGGGGCAAATTTGTGCGTTGGCTCTTGGTATTGTTGTCCATTTTGGTCATCATCATTGGCATCAACCTCATCTTGGACGGTGTCTACGGATTTGGTACTTTTTCAACCACCCAGATGTACCAAGTTGCGAAAGATCCACTCATTGGTGTGCTGATCGGTATCTTGGCTACGGCCTTGGTGCAATCATCAACCACCACCACAACGTTGACGGTGACTGCAGTTGGTACGGGCATTGTGTCGGTGCCTGTGGCGATTCCGATCATTCTTGGCGCAAATATCGGTACGACGATCACCGCGATGCTCGTTGCGTTTTCTTATGTGGGTGAACGCAGGGAGTTTAAGCGAGCTTTTACGGTTGCCGCCATGCATGTGTGGTTTAACGTGCTCGTCATTCTTGTTCTATTTGTTGTGGAATTGCTCTTTCATCCATTCCGCACAATTAGTGGTGCGATCGCAACGGAGATCACACTGACAACTGGTGGCTCTTTGCCTACCAGTGGTGTGATGACCAAGATTTTTGATCCCCCAACCCAACTTCTGGGTATGAATGGTCTTATCGGTTCGATCGGCAATCCTAGTATTTCGGCGATTGTATGTCTTGTGGTGGGCACCATTCTTATTCTGATTTCGGTGCGTGCCATGAGTTCTCAGATCCGAACCATTACGGCAGCGACCGTAACCTCAATTATGGACAAGGTGATCAATCCAGAGAACAGCCCCAAGGCGACGATTCTTTCCAATTTCTGGAGCTTCATTCTTGGAGTTTTGTTCACGCTCATGGTCACTGCCTCGTCAGTGACCGTGGCTTCCATGCAGCCAGTGGCTGCCTCTGGTGTCGTTAAGCAAAAGCCATTGCTGGGCGTCATTTTGGGTGCCAACGTGGGCACCACGGTGACCGCAATGTTTGCTACTTTCGCGATTGTCAGCGATCAGGGTGAGTTCGCTATTCAGGCTGCGTTGATCCACCTCATTGTGAACTTCACCGGCGCATTACTAGTGCTGTGTATTCCGCAGCTTGCCAATGTGATTATTCACTTGGCCGAGAAAACTGCGAACCTCACTGCCCGCAGTTACTCCATCACCCTGGCCACAATTGTAACGGCCTATGTCTTGGTTCCTTCAGCTGTGTTGATGATTTACTTCTTCATTTAAAACTCTGCTGTTCCTTGAAAGATCGTGGTCACAGAGCCGCCCACCCAAATCGCATGAGATTCAATACTGATGTGGATTTCCCCGGCGCGACCGATGGCGGTTCCTTGGGATGCCAAGTAACCTTCGCCGGCGCGACCATCTCGGTGTAGCCACTGCGCAATGGATGCATTGAGGCTTCCTGTTACTGGGTCTTCACCGATTCCTTGAGCGAATGCCCGTACTTCAAAAGCGTGGGGAGCCCCTTCGGGATAGGCCCCAATCACTCCGAGTTTCAATGTTGGATGTGCACTGAAATCGGGTTCCAGATCCAATACGTGTTGGGCGCTCGGTAGCTCCACTACTGCCCAGCCGGGGCCGTTGTCTACCCATTGGTGGGCTCGAATGAAGTCGGGGCTGATTCCTAAAGCCTCACAAGCTGCGTCTAGGTCGGAAGCATCCAATGGCCCGTCTTTGAGTGTGGGTGGAGCCTGAAAAGCCAATCCACTTGCTGGCCCGTCAATAGCGCGCACAGCAACTAAACCGGCGACACATTCCTGAACCAACTGGGTTCCCTGTTCACCGTGCAGTTCCCTAAACACGTGGGCGGTTCCGAGTGTTGGGTGTCCAGCGAAGGGGAGCTCACCGGTTGGGGTGAAAATGCGTACCCGGTAGTCAGCACCTTCTTGGGTTGGCTTTAAAAGAAATGTGGTTTCTGAGAGGTTTGTCCACCTAGCGATTCGGGCCATTTGTTCGGCACTTAAGTCATCAGCATCGGCGATGACAGCAAGCGGGTTTCCCATGAACGGCTCGGAGCTGAATACATCTACTTGGTAATAGGGCCGCGATATTTTAGAGGGCATTTTAGGCGTCTTTCTTTTCTAGGACGACGATTCCGAGTGCGAACAGCACGAATGCCCACGCTCCGAAGTACACCGCTCCCATGGTGGTGGACCATCCTGGATCAATTGATTGATAGTCGGTGATGAATGCGTAGAGGTTGGTGAAGGGACCATACTTGCCGACGTATTCGCCGATGCGTGGCAAGAAAGACAGGAGGTTTTCGATAGCGAAGTGCCACATAAGCACCAGTGCCACTGCTCCTGCAGTTTGACGCAGCAGGAGCGCAATTCCGGAACAGAAAGTTACCAATAGTGCTGCTGCCAGTGGGTATTGCCACATGATTCGTCGTGCTTGCGTATCTTCCCACACCACCAGGGTGGAGCTTGCAGTGTCTGATGCCAGGGCTTTGGCTAGATAGAAGCACAGAATCACGGTGATGAAGGTCAACACTACGGCGAACACGAGGTACAGCAACCATTTGGAAACGGCGACAACCCAGCGTTTTGGTGTGGCGAGGAAGGTTTGGGTTTGGTAGCCGAATCGAAATTCGGTGGTGAACATCATGATGGATTGGATCATGATCACCACGAAGCCAAGGAGGTAAAGGCCGGTGACTGTGCTGCCTGCGAGAAGGAACAGTGATGCAAAGCTTTCGCCGGTGGCGAGTGATCCGGTGAGCGCTGCGTATCCCAGGCTGAAGACCAGAATTAGTGCGGTTGTCCACCAGAAGGATTTGGTGGTGACAAGTTTGGTCCATTCGGAGCGGATGGTATTAATCATTGTTGTCCACACTTCCAGCCTGGTACTGCACTGCTTCGCCGGTGGTTTCGAGGAATGCTTCTTCCAGGGATGCTCGGGTTTCGGACAGTTCTAACAAGGCAATTCCTCGTTCGAATGCCAAACGGCCGATGTCATCGGTGGTGGAGCCATCGATGCGATATGTCATGCGTCCGCTTTCATCTGGTGCTGTGTTGAATGCGACTCCGGCTTCTTTCAACGCGTTTTCCAAAGCGCCGGGTACTGCTGCGCGCACCACAACTGTGGAAGCGGAATGGGAGCGCACAAACTCATGCATGGGCATATCGGCGACCAGCTTGCCACGCCCAATCACGATCAAATGTTCCGCAGTTTGCGCCATCTCGGACAGCAGGTGGGAACTCACGAGCACGGTTCTGCCCTGCTTGGCGATGTTTTGCAACAAGGTGCGCACCCAGTGAATGCCTTCTGGGTCAAGGCCGTTGACGGGTTCGTCGAGAATTAAGTATTCCGGATCGCCGAGCAATGCTGCAGCAAGTCCTAGACGTTGGCCCATGCCTAGTGAAAACCCACCGGTCTTCTTTGACGCAACACCAGTCAGTCCCACGAGGGTGAGAACTTCATCGACTCTTTTGGTGGACAGCCCATTTGCACGGGCGATCCACTTGAGGTGGTTTTCTGCTGTTCTATTTGGGTGTGTTGCTTTGGCATCAAGCAGTGCTCCCACTTTGGTCAGGGGATTTTTGAGCGATCGGTAGGGTTGTCCTTCGATCGTGGCATGCCCTGCAGTTGGATTATCTAAGCCAAGGATCAGCCGCATCGTGGTGGATTTTCCGGCGCCGTTGGGGCCGAGAAATCCGGTGACTATTCCGGGTTTTACTTCGAAGCTCAGATCATCGACTGCGCGGACCTGACCATATTGTTTGGTGAGGCCTTCAACGTTGATCATGCGCACCAGTGTCGCATAAACCTACTCTGTTGTGTTCAGTAGCTTTCTTAAAGAGGGCCACGCTTTGGCGAATGCTGGCATCAAAGCCAAAGAGTCAACCGCTGCGATATCTACCCACCGTAGTTCGAGGGATTCTTCATTAGCGGTGGTATCTAGGGTTTCGCCGGTTTTAGTTCGTGCGATGACCGTGGTGTAGGTCCAGTTGCCGGCAAGTTCTGGGCGTTCTGGATCGGCGGGAAAAGGGCCTGCGGTGACTATTGAATCTAAAACTTCCACGTCGTCGGGCAGGATTCCAGTTTCTTCAAATGCTTCACGCAGGGCTGATTCCGCTGCGGTTTCATGTGAGTCTCGTGCGCCTCCAGGGAGTGCCCAGGTGTCGCCGTTGTTGGTCCATGCGGCTCGGTGCTGCATGAGCATTTGTTTATCTGCTACCAACAACAATCCTGCTGCTCCGTTTTTGCCCCATACTGCCCCGCCATTGGGTGCTGCTGCCCATCCATCGCCGTCGCCTTTCATGGTGTCCACATTAGGCTAAACGCTGGGGGTATTCATCAAGGTAGCCAATACTTTCAACATGTCATGAGTCACGCTATTCTGAAACAATGATCCGGGATGGAAATGGGGAGCATTCAGAGGTGCCTAATCCTCTGGATGATTCTGCGGTGCAAAATTCAGCCCCACATTCAGCCCCACATTCAGCTCGGACCCGGTTGGAGTTTTTGGATACCGATGACTCGCCTGATCATTGGCTTGATCCGTTAACGGAGAAGGATACTTCTAAGCGCACTCTCGTTAATTCGATTGTTCAGGAAACTTTCGGCCAGCCTATTTTTGTTGCCCGCAAGATTTGGGCTTTCGTCAATACGTCGCCGGGCCGGATGACGTTGATGACGATTATCATTTCGATCGCCATTTTTGCTGCTGGTTACGCCATGTCGGTGTCTTCGGATACTAGGCAGTCCAATTTGGATGATTTGATCACTAATGCGGAGCCTGTTTCCTATAACGCGCATGTGCTGTATACATCATTGTCGGTTGCTGATACCACTGCTACCACTGGTTTTGTTCAGGCTGGTGTGGAGGGCCCGGTGAATCGGGTGAAGTATCACACTGCTATTGATCGTGCTGCGGTTGCTGCTACTCATACTGCGGCGTCTGCGGATAGTAGTAATGAGCATTTGATGGAGTTGGTGCTGGAGATTCAGCGTCAGTTGCCGGTGTATACGGGGTTGGTGGAAACTGCTCGGACTAATAACCGTGCGGGTAATCCCGTGGGTGTGGCCTATATGTCTGAGGCCAGCGCGATGATGCGTAATGAAATTTTGCCGATGGCGTCTGAGCTTTACAACCTGACGAGTCGTGCGGTGTCTGATCAGCAGCGTTCGGTGACGGGTCCGCAGTGGTTTCCGCTGTCTGGATTGCTTGCGGCTCTTGCCATGTTGATTGTTGCGCAGTGGTGGTTGATGCGGATTACGCGCAGGCGCATCAACAAGGGGTTTGCCCTGGCCACGGTGATGATGATGACGGCAACGTTATGGGTGTCAGCTGCAAACTGGGCGACGTGGCAGGCTGGCACGAAGGGTTTTGAGGAAGCGTCGGGGCCGTTGAATTCCATGACTACGGCTCGTATTTATGCGCAGCAGACCCGCACGACGGAGACGTTGTCGTTGGTGCGTAGGCAGTCGATTCAGGGCAGTGGCACTGGTTTTACCGCAACGATTAATCAGATTAAGCGTGCGCTGGATGAGTATGAAACCACTGCGCAGTCACAGACTCCGGAGCATCAGCAGTTGATTACGGCGATTCGTAATGCGATTGCTGCATGGACTGCCGATCACGATGAGTTCACGGTGTTGTTGGCGTCTGGTGATTACAACGGTGCGGTCAATGCGGTGCTCAACAAAGATGAGGAGGGCCAGACCAGCTTTGATGAGCTCGATACTGCGCTGGCTGAGCTGATCGCGGATTCTCGCAGCTCCATGCGTTCCTATATCCAGTCGGGCCTGCAGGCCACGGAGTTGGTGTCCGTCATGGTGATGATTCTGTCTGTCGTTTCTGTGTTGGCTTTGTGGGTCGGCATCCGCCCCCGTTTGCAGGAGTACTTATAAATGCACGCTTTTCGACGCCCCCCTCCACTCACCACGCGAGTCGGCGCTGCATTGCTGGCCGCAACGCTGCTTGCTTCCTGCACTCCAACACCTGTGGAACCGGCAGAAACCTTGACTGCTTTGGATCCCGATGCCGGTCCACCACTGCCACCGGATTCTTCGATTGAAGCTCCCGGTGAAAAAGAGCCCATTGTGGAAGTAATAGAGAATTGGCCAGGTTCTTTACGCCCGGATGATCTGACCCCTGAGGAGCGGGTACCTGGCATCGTCAACCGGGGTCGCATCATTGTGGGTGTGGATCAATCGCAAAACTTGCTCAGTTTCCGTGATCCGGTGACTGGTGAGCTGCGCGGTTTTGAAGTGGAATTAGCGAGGGAAATTTCCCGCGACATTTTCGGTGACCCCAATAAGGTGGATTTCCGATTCGTCGGCTCGTCCGACCGTCTGCGTTCCCTTGACCAAGGTGATGTAGATATTGTGATTCGTTCCGTCACGATCACCGACGAACGCGCCAAATTGGTGGAATTTTCCACACCGTACCTGCGCACCCAAACCCGCATGTTGACCATGGAATCTTCAGGAATCACGTCCATCGCAGATCTACCCGGCCACACCATTTGTGTCACCGATGGCTCCACTTCATTGCAGCGAGCCCGCACCATTGCGCCGGAGGCCTCAATCTTAAAAACTCGCAATTGGTCCGATTGTCTCATGGCGTTGCAGCAGCATCAGGCTCAGGTCATTTTGGGCGATGATGTCATTTTGTCCGGCATCGCAGCACAGGATCCCTACACCGAGATTCTTGATACCTCCCTCGATTCCCATTCCTATGGAGTGGCAGCGGCATCGACCACTGCTGAAACAGACTCTTCGGGGTTGATTCGGCAGGTAAACTACACAATTGAACGGATCCGCACAGACCGCATGTGGTGGACAATGTTCGACGATTGGTTCGGACCTTATCTCTGGTCCTACGGTCCACCACAGCTGCAGTACATGCCAGAGGAAGAAGGGACAGAAAACGATGAAGGATAATGAAGATTTCGATCCAGATTCACCAGCAACCGAAGCTGTTGCCTTCAACCCTTTCGACGATGACGATGAGGATGATTCCCCCGCTACCTCAGCCGTTGCCTTTAACCCTTTTGAAGATGACGATGACGACGATGAGTTCCAAGGCGAAGGCCTAGAATTCCTGCTGCGCGACCTCGACAATCTGCGAGCCACCCAAGGTCAAATGGTGGTGGAACAACCAGCAGTTGAAGACAGCCTCGGGTCAGCATCTGCGCATACGGAGACAACTGCGGCCTCACTGCGTCCCCGCCCAGAGGTGGATCCAAGTGAGAGGAGTCGTCGACAAGCAATTTCGCTGTTCCGCGAACGGCGCCGCGTAAGGCGCCAATCCCGCCCAGTTGCTGATGGCATGGTGGAATTGCCGTTCATCACCCCCAAACCGGAAGATGAGCTGCTCATCGACCCGGAAAAGAAGCGCAAACCTGGTGTGGCAGCGCCGCAACTTGTCGCGGGCGATATCGTCGCAGAGCAATATGAAGTCCTCGGCGTCATCGCGCACGGCGGCATGGGTTGGATTTACCTCGCCAACGACCGCAATGTGTCCGGCCGCATCGTGGTGCTCAAAGGCATGATGGCGCAATCTTCCGTTCAAGACCAAGGCACCGCTGAAGCCGAACGCGAATTCCTCGCCGACATCACCCACCCCGGCATCGTGAAGGCCTACAACTTCATCGACGACCCCCGCGTCCCCGGCGGATTCATCGTCATGGAATACGTCAACGGCCCCTCCCTGAAAGACCGCTGCAAAGCCCAACCCGACGGCGTGCTCCGCGTCGACCTCGCCATCGGCTACATCCTCGAACTCCTCCCCGCCATGGACTACCTGCACCAACGCGGCGTAGTGTACAACGACCTCAAACCCGAAAACGTCATCGCCACCGAAGACCAAGTTAAACTCATCGACCTCGGCGCGGTTACCGGCATCGGCGCATTCGGCTACATTTACGGCACCAAAGGATTCCAAGCACCCGAAGTAGCCACCCATGGCCCCTCAATCTCCTCCGATATTTTCACCATCGGACGCACCCTCGCAGCACTCACCATGCCCCTCCCCGTTGAAGACGGTGTCCTCGCACCGGGCATCCCCTCGCCCAAAAATTCACCTCTTCTGCGCAGGCATTTGTCGTTCTACCGCCTCCTGCAACGCGCCACCGCCGACGACCCCCAACACCGATTCCGCAACGTCAGCGAACTACGCACCCAACTCTACGGCGTACTGCGTGAAATTTTGGCAGTCCGCGACGGCAAACAATACCCGCCACAGCACTCACTATTCTCCCCACAGCGAAGCACCTTTGGCACCAAACACCTCGTGTTCCGCACCGACCGCATCATCGACGGCATCGAACGACAAGCACGCATCACAGCACCAGAAATTGTCTCCGCGCTGCCTGTCCCACTCATCGACCGCACCGACCCCGGCGCCCGTATGCTCTCCGGATCCTCCTATGCAGAACCCTCCGAAACCCTGGAAACTCTGCGCAACTCCATGGAAGACGAGCAATACCGCCAATCAATCGAGATCCCCCTCGGTGTCGTCCGAGCCCTCCTTGACCTAGGCTTTACCACCGAAGCACGCCAATGGCTCGAAACCCTAGAGGGACGCATCGGCGACGACTGGCGACACAAATGGTTCTCCGGAATCACCTACCTCCTCCTCGACGACTACGCCACCGCCCAAGTATTCTTCAACCACGTCCTGACCATCCTGCCCGGCGAAGCCGCTCCTAAACTAGCCCTCGCAGCTGTTGACGAACTCATCCTCCAACAAATCGGCGCCGAATCCACCGCCTATCTCACCCCAGACATCGTCTCTGCAACCGCGACCCTCAGCAAAGATTTCGAAGACCTCGACGCCTCCGCCTTCGAATCACTCAGCGACACCTGGTCCCACATCTCCAGCGACCCACACGTAGTCCGCTTCCATTCACTGCGCCTCTACGCACTTGTCTGGGCAACCAACCCCACCACCGTGTCCTCCGCGTTCGGGCTCGCCCGCCAACTCATGGCCGAAAACCAAATCGAACTCGCAGTCCAAGCCCTAGACAAACTCCCCCAATCATCCACCCACTACCGAATGGCCACCCTCACCACCATCTTGTTGCTGGTCAGCTCCAATTTGAGTGAATCCCGCATCCGACGGGCTGCCCGCCGACTCACCGAAATCCCCACAAACGAACCCCGCTTCAACCAAATCAAAATTGCCATCATGTCGGCAGGCCTCAGCTGGCTTCGAGAGCGAAAACTCAAAGCTTCCGCCTCCGCGAACCCTTTGTTTGAATACCCGTTCTCCCAAAAAGGCCTGCGCACCGGCATCTCCGAGGCACTCCGCATTCAGGCACGTTCTGCACCGTTCCCGCACCACCGTTACGCACTTGTGGATATGGCGAATGCCGTGCGGCCACTGAGTTGGTTCTAGCTGTTTTGACTTGGGGCTATTTGGTAGGTGGCGATTTAAGGGCCTTTAGGAGTGCGATGTCCCCTAGTTTGACTTTGGGCGAGTTAGGCCCTTAGAAGCGATTCTGGGGGAGTTACTTTTGGGACAATTGGGGCTGATGTGATTTCTGCGGGGTTACTGCAGGTTTCCTGTTCAACTTCTCGTTACGGGTTGCTGGAATTCGATGAAATGGAACGAATATTCGCATAATAGCAAGGTGTTAGAGCAAATTTTCGACCAAAACCGGCCTTTTAATGTTCGGTGGGGACGAAAATTCGCAACCCCAAGAGGTCTAGGGGCCAACAAGCGATTCCTGTGAAGCTCCAGGGCAAGGATCCACCACGTTCCAAAGGAAAACTGGGATCTGTGGTGGATCCGTGCAGTTTCACCCCTTAAAAACGCAAAAATCCACCACAAAACCGCTGATCAGAGCGATTTGTGGTGGATCCTAACCAGGAGAGCTAAGCGAACTTCACCGCGTACCTAGCGATAGCTAACTCTTCATTAGTTGGAATAACAAACACCTTCACCTTGGAGGCATCGGTGGAAATCAATCGAGGACCATCGTTTGGCAATGCGTTACGCTCTGGATCGATCTCAATTCCGTACATTTCCAAACCTGCCAAGGCATCCTCACGGACAAACTGGGCATTTTCACCGACACCGGCGGTGAACACGATGGTGTCTACCCGTCCCAGTGCCACCATGTAGGAACCGAGGTAGCGGCGGAGTTGGTGTATGTAAATGTTGTACGCGGACCAGGCATCTTGATCATTGTTGTCGATCATTTCCCGCAGTTCACGGAAATCATTAACACCGGAAAGTCCCTTTACACCCGACTTTTTGTTCAGCAGATTATCGATCTCATCGATGCTCATGCCAGCGGTGCGGGAAAGGTGGAAGACGATACCTGGATCAATGTCACCGCTTCGGGTACCCATGACAAGGCCCGCGAGAGGTGTCATACCCATGGAAGTATCTACCGCACGGCCACCTTGAACAGCAGCCATGGATGCGCCGTTGCCCAGGTGGAAGGTGATGGTGTTGATGTCTTCGGTGGGCTTTTCCAGAATTTCCACCACGCGCTTGGACACAAATTCATGGGAGGTGCCGTGGAAACCATAGCGCCTGATTCCGTGTTCAGCTGCGACATCCTTGTTGATGGCATACAGCGCAGCTGCTGGTGGAAGTGAGTGGAAGAAACCGGTGTCAAAGACAGCTACGTGTGGGACATCGGGGAGAATTTTTCGAGCAACATCAATGCCGTCAACGTTTGCAGGGTTGTGCAGTGGTGCGAGTGGAATGAGATCGCGGATCATTTCCACGATTTCATCAGTGATAAGTTCCGGTGCGGAGAACAAGATTCCGCCGTGGACCACGCGGTGTCCAACTGCGGTGATTTCCAGTTGGGAAGGACCACAGTTGTGCTGGTCCATGAGATCGAACGCCAGGTTTAGGCCTTCGGAGTGATCTGCGATGGGTGTCTCTAGGGTATATTTTTCACCCTCTATTTTGAGTACGATGCGGCCGTTTGGCTCACCAATCTGCTCCACAAGACCAGAAACATATGGCTCGTCGATGGCAGAGTTTTCGGGGTTGACCAGCTGGAATTTGATGGAAGATGAACCGGAGTTCAAAACAAGTGCCAATGCCATTAGCTGCGTCCTCCTGCCTGAATTGCTGTGATGGCTACTGTGTTGACGATGTCAGGGACTGTTGCGCCACGGGAAAGGTCGTTGACTGGTTTGTTTAGGCCCTGCAGAATCGGACCAACTGCCAGGGCGTGACCGGTGCGTTGTGCAGTTTTGTAGCCGATGTTTCCGGCTTCCAGGTCAGGGAAGATAAACACATTTGCCTGGCCAGCGACGTCAGAGTCTGGCATCTTCTTGCGCGCCACACCCGGGTCGACGGCGGCGTCGAACTGAAGTGGTCCATCGACGCATAGTTCTGGGTTAAGTCGGCGTGCTTCTGCAAGAGCGTCGATGGCGCGATCCACATCTGAGCCTCCGCCGGAGTTGCCAGTGGAGTAGGACAAGATGGCTACGCGAGGATCAATGCCAAATTGTGCTGCAGTTTTTGCTGACACAACGGCGATTTCACCAAGCTGTTCAGCAGTTGGGTTCGGGTTAACAGCACAGTCGCCGAATGCCCACAGTCGCCCGCGCAGCACCATGAGGAAGATGGAAGAAACGACGGATGCTTCTGGAACAGTTTTGATGATCTGGAAGCTTGGCTTAATGGTGTGTGCGGTGGTGTTTGCTGCACCGGATACCATTCCGTCGGCGTCGCCGTTGTGGACCATCATGGTGCCGAAGTAGGAAATATCCTTCATGATTTCGCGGGCTTCATCGATAGTGACGCTCTTTGACTTGCGCAGCTCCGCGAATTGTTCGGCGAATTCCTCCAGGCGAGGATCTGTCAGCGGATTGACCAGGTATGCAGTGTTAAGGTGCAGGCCAAGTTCGGTAGCGCGCTCCTTGATCTTTACTGGATCGCCCAGGATCGTGATGTCACAGATGTCTTGATCAAGCAGCTGGTGGGCAGCCATCAAGATGCGGTCGTCGTCACCTTCTGGCAGCACAATGTGGGAGTGCTCTGCGCGTGCGCGCTTGAGCAGCCAGTTTTCAAAGAGTTCGGCGCTCATGACTGGTTCGAGGTTGCTGTGGTTGCGCACAGCCTTGCGCAGCTTATCCGGCATTGGCTCTTGTTCAGCGGTAAATGCTGCTGCAACAACTGCGCCGGCATTGTTTACCTGGGTGCGAGCAAGAGCAACGTGCTTGCCTTGCTTGTCTACCAGCAGTAGCACTGGGACGCCGAGGGCAGCGGCGACCTGGGCGTCGAAAAACGTGTTTCCTACACCGATGATGAGAGCTGGCCCCTCAGCGAGGAGGTCCGCCGCGAGAACTTTGGATACTTCTAGTTCTTCGTCGGGCAGGTAGGTGAGCCGAACTCCAAGGTCTGCTGCTACTTCTTCCAAATCGAATCCATCGAAGCTGCGGTTGACCGTGGTGATCAGAGCTGAGGTCGGTGTGTCAGACATACATCGCCTTTCTAATTTCAGCCTGAACCTTCTCATTGATGACACTTCAGGCTTGTGCCTCCTGGCACTAATGAGGGGAGGTTGTGATTTCTTACATAGTTTAGCGTTCGTCCGCCTTGCGTACAGCCCGGTTTGCAAAGTTTTATTTTGTAATTTTCAAACCGATCTCAATTCCACGCTTTGAGCAGCACAAATGCTTATTGCCGTAGAAAACAATACGGAGCGGTTACAAGTTGCGAAGCACCCTTTGCAAAGTTTTTAGCGGTACTTTACAGCTCTTCACCCCCCATTAATGGGGTCTATGAAAGCGCGCAGCGTGACAAATCTGACCCCAGCAAAGCCCCCAATACTCCCCGACTGGCCTTTATTAGTCTGCACTTACCACGTATCATGGAGGGTTGATAGCAGGGCACCATTAGCAGTCGCACCCCGATAGGAGTCGAATCTACAAGTGGAACCCCCGCTCACATACTCCACATTTTTTAGAACCCCTTTAAGGAATCGAACTTTATATGTCTCGCCCTTTGCGTGTTGCCGTTGTCGGTGCAGGTCCAGCAGGAATCTACGCGTCTGATTTGTTGATGAAATCCGACACGGACGTGCAGATTGATCTTTTTGAACGTATGCCAGCGCCTTTCGGTTTGATCCGTTATGGTGTTGCGCCTGATCACCCTCGCATCAAGGGCATCGTGAAGTCCCTGCACAATGTGATGGACAAGGAGCAGCTGCGTTTCTTGGGCAACATTGAGGTCGGCAAGGACATCACTGTTGAGGAGTTGCGTGAGTTTTATGACGCGATCGTGTTCTCCACTGGCGCTACTGGCGACCAGGATCTTCGGGTTCCAGGTTCTGATCTGGAAGGTTCGTGGGGCGCTGGCGAGTTCGTTGGTTTCTATGATGGCAACCCGAACTTTGAACGCAACTGGGATCTTTCTGCTGAGAAGGTAGCGGTTGTTGGTGTCGGTAACGTGGCGTTGGACGTTGCTCGTATTTTGGCGAAGACTGGCGATGAGCTGCTAGTTACTGAAATCCCTGACAATGTCTATGAGAGCTTGGCTAAGAATCAGGCTAAGGAAGTGCACGTTTTTGGTCGTCGTGGACCTGCTCAGGCGAAGTTCACTCCGTTGGAGCTGAAGGAACTTGACCATTCCGACACCATCGAGGTGATCGTGAACCCTGAGGACATTGATTACGATGCAGCTTCGGAGCAGGCTCGTCGTGATTCCAAGTCTCAGGACCTCGTGTGCCAGACTTTGGAAAGCTACGCGATGCGCGATCCTAAGGGCGCTCCTCACAAGCTGTTCATTCACTTCTTTGAGTCCCCAGTGGAGATCCTCGGTGAGGACGGCAAGGTTGTTGGCCTCAAGACTGAGCGTACTCAGCTGGACGGCAACGGTGGCGTGACTGGCACCGGCGAGTTCAAGACCTGGGATATGCAGTCAGTTTACCGCGCGGTAGGTTACCGTTCTGATGCGATCGAGGGTGTTCCTTTTGACGATGAGCGCGCGGTTGTCCCCAACGACGGCGGCCACATCATCGATCCTGAGGTCGGCTCCCCCATCACTGGCCTGTACGCCACTGGCTGGATCAAGCGTGGCCCAATTGGACTGATCGGCAACACCAAGTCCGACGCCAAGGAAACCACTGAGATGCTGCTTGCTGATCACGCTGCTGGTTCTTTGCCTGCGCCTGCAAAGCCTGAGTTGGAGTCCATCATTGAGTTCCTCGATGAGCGCAAGGTTGCGTTCACCACATGGGATGGCTGGCACCTGCTGGATGCTGCGGAGCGCGCGCTGGGTGAGCCTGAGGGCCGCGAGCGCAAGAAGATCGTTGAGTGGAATGACATGGTGCGCCATGCTCGTCCAGAATACGACATCTAAAGTCGCTTAAAGCCTCAAAAAAGGGCGCTGTTGGAGGTTAATCCACAGCGCCCTGTGTGCACTCTATTAGTGAATATCCGGTGAATGCTCGTCCCTCGACTGTCTACTTAGTAGGTTTGCAGGCTAGTCTTTTGTCATGACCCGATACTTTGCAGTTTCCAATCTTCAGGAGCTTGGCTCCCTCGAAGTACACAAATTGTACAAACTTCGTGTAGATATTTTCGTCCACGAGCAGCAGACTCCGTACGCGGAGATCGATGACACCGATGCTGCCCCAACCACCAATCACATCCTGGTTTGGGAGCGCGCCGACGCCACCCCAACCAACCTCATCGGCTGCGCACGCCTCGCGCCCATCACCGCCGCCGAGCTTAAGGCGTACACCGGCAAGGGCATTTCGCTTGACGACGCCACCCCGCTCTCACAACTCGGCCGCGTAGCGGTGGCACAGGAAGGGCGGGGCTCGGGGCTCTCAGGTGAGCTCATGCGCAACGCGCTGCGTCTTGCATATGAGCAGTACCCCGACCGCGATGTTGTCCTGACCGCGCAGAAGCCTTTGGTAGATTTCTACGCAGAATACGGCTTTGAGGTCTTGGGTGAGGAATACCTTGACTCGGGTGTTCCTCACCTTCCGATGTTGCTCAAGGCTGATGAGCTTGAAAGGTTCTCAGACCTAGACGCCTAATCCGTAGTCACTGGAACTCACCCACATCTCCTCGCCGGTCGCGGTGCGGAAACGCACCCGATCGCCGTCGAGTGTTACGGAGAGGGAGGCGTCGAGAAGCGAATTTGGCGCCTCAATGAGCTGGCGGCCGCGGAAATAGTCGAGGCCGGGGTTGCCCACTTGGGTGCCCATCAGGCTGAGTTTTCCGCCGGTGACCGTCAAATGAATGAGGTTGCTGCCGTCGTCCCAGCCGGGGGTGCTGAGTGTTTGGCACCAGAAATCTTGCGATCCCGGCGCGTCAAAGAAACATGACATGGCGTTGCCGTCACTGAACCGTAATTCCGCGATGTTGGAAAATGCCTGGTACAAGCCACCTTGTGTGGTTAGTTCCGCGTCGCGCTGGGCATTTGAGAGCATCTCAAAACCCTGCGCGCTGATGCGGAATGTTTCATTGGTCGCGTACTTAATGCAGGAAATTTCATCGGCAGACTCGGTGAAACAAGCCATGGTGTGTAAATCGATGTAGGTTCCCGGCGGCAACGTGGTGTAATTTTCCGGCATGACATGAGAAATCGCCGTGGTGTACTCAGCAAAACCTGGTCTGTTTTCCACATTTGTATCCGCCACTACGTAACCATCGTCGAATTGGCACGCACCCTGCACGAAACTCAACCGCCAATCGGTGGAGGGCTCCCGGTTGATAGGTGCGTCCTGTTCCATGGGGCGAAACTCACATTTAATGGTTCCATCAGCTGAGGAAAAACTCACCTGTCCAGGCTGATAACCACTGGAAAAGTGCCCCACATTTTGGCGAGTGTAGCGAGGCGTCAAGTTGATACCTTCTGCCTGCTGCGTGGTCGTTTCCGCAGGTGTCGTGGGTTGTGGTGGCTGCGCTGCCGTTTCAGAAGTAGGTTGCGGGGCGGTTTCTGTCACTGTTTCTGTAACCGGCGGCTGCGTATCAGAGCATGCAACCACCGCAAGCGCCACGAATGGAATGATCGCTAACCACTTGGTTTTCATCAGTGCTCCTAAAATTAGTGTGTGCCGGCTCCAAAATCGTGTGTGTTTGCCCAATACTGATTCCCCTGAGGCGTGGTCAGCGTGAGGGTGGTTCCATCAAATTCTGCACTCACACCGTTCGCGAGGAGATACGATCCCGGACCGAATATTTGTTGAGATTTATAAACGCTTTGCGTTGGATTCGTGGGGCGAGCACCCTCAAACTCGGAGTCGGCCTGGTTCAGATTCCACCACAGGGTGTTGGCAGGGCCAGCTGAAGTTGACCAGCCTCCAGGACCACTGTTGTGGCACAAGAACTCTTCCGCCTGCAACTCACTGACACAGGTGATGCTGGTGCCATCGGTGAACTGGAAATTCGTCATTTTCGATAACGTTTGAACCTGGCCACTCGAATTAATTAGCTGCTCAGTGGCTTTTGCAGGATCAAGCTCATGGAAGCCCTGTTCATTCATGGTGAACGCCTGGTTGGAGGCGAAATCGAGACAACTAAACTCCGATACACTCGGCGCCCAACAACCCATGTGACCAAGATGCACCATCTCACCAACATCGAGAGTCGCTTGCGCTTCTGGTAATTCTTCTTCGGTTTCACTCAATTCGGCAAAGCGTTCCCGGACATTTTCATCCGTGGTGACGCTGATGTGTTGATCACCAAAAGCGCACGTTCCCGCAGTTTCGTCGAAATCAAACTCCTTGATCTGATAGCTGGTCTCCCCCGGTGTTGCCTCGAAGAAACACTGCGCTGTGATCCCATCGCCAGTGGTAAATACGGCAGTTTCTTGGTCTTGGACACCGATGTCATACGTTGCTGGATCGATGTGGAGATAATCCAACTCGGTGGCTGCTATGGGAGTTGCTATGGGAGTTGCTGTGGAGCTTGCTGAGGAGGTTGTTGAGGCTTGAGGAGTCTCGGGAGCCTGCGAAGTCAGGGTGGGCGCTGGCGTTTGTTCTGGGGTTTGTTCCTGTTCGGAGCAGGCCTGGAGCATCAAAAGCCCGACTGAACTAAGCGCCATGAGAACTGCGTGCGCTGTTGTCGTTCTAGCCATGATGAACCTGCCATCTCACGAGGTGTGCTGGAGTCCACTTGTTTCTAAAACGTTAGTCTCCCGAAACCTTGATTAATACCCTCACGGCTAATTGTTATAACCTCGTTAAATTTTTATGCCTACTCTGCTGCCTCTCCTGAAAGCGCAAAAAATCGTGATCACCAACCACAACACTGCACACCCAAAGTTAATGAGCGCAGGGTGGAAGATCACCGGGTCACTCACTGGTGTAGTCCACACGAGGTAACTGATGAAAAACAGGGCAGCAATTGCCCCTGAAGCCACCACCTCAGAGGTGGTGGTGTGCCTGAGAGAAATCCCAATGATGTACAAACAAAGCGATACCACGGCAAACACTACCCCAATACCTAAAGCCCACCAGCCGGCAGCCCCGCCGGAGTCAAGCTGCGGGCCAACAGCTACCGCCGCGTATCCGATCAGGATGACACCGATGGCAAGCAGGATCGTAGAAACCCACGAAATGCTGCCCCGATGCTTTCCCAGCATGTTAAGCCTCTGCGGAATTTCCTGGATGAACCTTGATCGCCGCGGCAGCCAAAGTGGCGCGGTCCCTGGCTGCAGCCACATCCTCAGCGGTGGACACTGCAACACCCATGCGACGCTTGGTGAAGGCCTCTGGCTTGGCAAAGATACGAAGATCAGTTTCAGCCACTGCCAGCGCTTCAGCCAACCCGGTGTAGCTCACGCCTTCAGATTCGATGCCACCGTAGATGACAGCGGAGGCACCTGGAGAAATCAGGGTGACATCAACAGGCAATCCCAGAATTGCCTTGGCGTGGAGTTCAAATTCAGAGAAACGCTGGGTGGCAAGGGTGACAAGGCCGGTGTCGTGTGGGCGTGGGGAGACTTCAGAGAAGTACACGTCATCGCCGGAGACAAAGAGCTCCACACCAAATACGCCGCGTCCGCCCAATGCGTTGGTGATGCGTGCGGCTACTGAGCGTGCGTTTTCCAGCGCGCGAGGAGTCATCTCCATTGGCTGCCAGGATTCCACGTAGTCGCCGTCTTCTTGGCGGTGCCCAATGGGCTCACAGAACCAGGTCGCAGGCTTAGAGGTGGTGGGATCGATGGACCTTACTGTCAACAGGGTGATCTCGTAATCGAATTCCACGAAAGCTTCCACGATGACGCGGGAGTTGGCCACGCGTGCACCGCTCATCGCATAATCCCATGCTGCCTGCAGATCGTCTGAACTACGCAAAACAGATTGGCCCTTGCCGGAAGAACTCATCACTGGTTTCACCACGTTGGGGTAACCAAGCTTTTCAGCAGCTGCGGAGAATTCCTCGAAAGTGGAGCAGAACTCATAGTTGGAGGTTGGAAGACCCAGTTCCTCTGCCGCCAGCTTGCGGATGCCTTCGCGGTTCATGGTCAGCTTGGCTGCACGTGCAGTGGGCACGATGGTAGCTAGCCCCTCTTCTTCGATCTTCACCAGTTCATCGGTTGCCAGTGCTTCGATTTCAGGAATGACAAAATCTGGGCGCACACGCTCCACCAATTCCCGCACCTGGGCTGCATCTGTCATGTCGATGACATAGGAGAAGTGAGCGACCTGGTGGGCTGGGGCATGTTCGTAGCGATCAACTGCATGGACTTCCAGGCCGAGACGCTGGAAAGCGATGGCTACTTCTTTGCCTAATTCTCCTGATCCCAGCAGCATCACTTTCGTGGCATTGGGGGTCAAAGGGGTGCCGATCGACTCTGGGATGTACATGCCTTTTAGCCTCCGTTGGAAGATGTCAGAAATATTGGTGTTCACTTTATCTGACGCCACCTCGTGAAAGCTCTAAACCTGTTAAAAAGGTTGCTTAATTTTGCGACAACTGATTGCTGTTAACTGCGCTGGAGACCAAGATCAGTGGCCGGTTCAAGTCTTAACGGCGCATCCCGCGAAATGAACACTGGTGGGCTGAAATATAGAAGTCGATTTAAGAAGTTAAAGTATCTCATCTCTATGGATGAGACTCATTGAAACTGTGTGGAATGAGTCTGCAAAGCGTGATTAAAGATTAGCAAGATACCTGAACAAAAGTTCGGAGTTCTCGATCCAAATACCCATTATGGATCAAAAGCGAGTTCAGACCCCATAGAACAACCCAAAAGTTGCAATGTAGATAGACGTGCAACAAGTCCTGAAGAACCCAAGACAGCGTTCTTCGAGACGATCAATCAGGGGATATCCTGCCTTCGGACCAACCAGGCTATAGCGATTATTGGCCCACCGGGCAGCCGTAACTAAAAGAAGCTGGGATCAACTGTCCCGAAATAGCTGCAGAGATAACCATAAGCCTGGATTCACCAAGGCCAATTCAAAGCTACACACGAAATTAGAAAATGCCGCCCTGAGCTAGAATAACCTAGATCGCACATAGCCTGATCCGCCCTAAACATGACACGGACTATCCATGCAGTAATTCCGTTTCAGAAGGTGTTCAAGGTCATGTAACGCGATCCCCAATCCGTGATTTCCACACAAACTTGAACCAAGCCACAAAGTAACTAAATCTCAGGTCCACATCCTTCAGTCGAATAATGCAACGATTCCCCACGCTATGCAATCTGGAACACGTTGCATCAACTCGACCCCGAAATAGTTTTAAACAGGTTCGCTAATCTTACTCCTTTAAAAACTTTTGACACCAAGGGTATTTTTATTTTGAATCCTGACTAACAGAGAGATTGCTAGCCAGCCATTCACCGTTTACCCCCTTAGAAAAACTGAGGGTCGGGACGGTTAGTTTATTTACTAAAGAAGTGGTTGAATCACAAAGTACCACATCAGACGGGTTCAATAAATCTGATTCAACTGAATCATCGGACCAAAATACAATGCCTGATTGCTCAGAGCCTTCCAAATCCGGAACCAACTCTATGGGTAGATCAAGCACTTCAGATGAATACGTACTGGGCGTATCTGCGCAAATGAACGCGAAAGCTGTCCACTCGCTCCCGTAGATATCAGAAAGGTTAACTACCGGACGATTGAAATTAGATTCCTCGAGAAAACTCAAAAGCGGTGATTGTGAATCAGAACAGCTAGTAAGTAATAGACAAGAAAATAATACTGCAGTTCCTTGCTTAACAAACCGGGCTTGAAGCATGATTGCCCTCAAATCAATAAACTAGCGAAGTTTCCAAAGCTAACCCTGATCCGGTTTGGATCTCTAAGATTTCGTTACCTTGGGTTATGCGTTGAAAGACACCGGCACTTACCATTTCAATATTATGAGAATTAGAGTTCTCTATGATTTCATTCGGCTTCTCTGATGATTCTGGGAAAACCAGAAAACTTAGTTCTTTCGTGCCATCATTCAATGAAATGCTTCCACCCCTGCTCTCAAAGGCCTCTGCGGAAACATTGGTTACAGCTTGAACTTCAGGACTTACAATTTTTAACTGAACATCCCCCGCAGAACTGTGAACTTCCTGAAGGGACCAGGATCCATCGGTCCATCTAGTACTTTCAGACGCAATACTGAAAATTTCATCCTGACTATCCGCAATAGACATTCCCCCACTTGGGATTCCTCCAATCCATGCTCGAGCTGGCGCTTCTTGGCCACCCAATCGATATTCATATGTAAAAGAAGCACGTTCATTATTGAGCTGAGAAGTGCTAACACTACAAGTGTCTCCACCAACTGAAGAATAAATCCCCAGTCTACAAGTCATAACTACCAAAGGGTTATCGGTAAGACCGCTGCTTGCATTACTGGAAGTTCTTAAAAAGCCCCACGATCCTGCACCTTCATACATTGTAGTACCTGGCGTTACAACACCATTAAACCAAGTATTATCCACAGCGTTTGCAAGTGGAGCTGACATCAAAGGAGCTGCAAACATAAGAGCTACAAGACATCTTGTGGCTTTGCTTAGTTTCATGTTAAACCTTTCGAGTTTAGGAAGGAGAACAATTTGAATATAGCTAACAAAAACAACAAATAACTTTTCTAAGCGAAAATTCCCGAAAAGTGCCCAAATCTTGAGGGTGCAAAAGGTATACATTCAAAACGTGAAGTGCAGATAAGAAATGCTATAGTTCTGTCAAAATAAAACCTTCCTGATAAGCGTGTTTAATCACTGATCTAACTCACTAGGGTTGTTGACTGACTCTAAACTATGGTCACGGTCCCGAAGATTGGGACCTGCCCCCTGGAAACACAGGCGATTTAATCAGGAAACAGATTTCAGAATAGCTAAATTTCTACTCTCGAACACCGCAGGCACCACATAGCCACACCAAGAATGCCTGCGATTTGTGCTGTACCTGGTACACCAGCGAAATACCTCCCGGCGGCACACCAACTGATTGGCAAACGTCTTGGAATCCTGCAGCACCTCTCGCTTGAGGGCGGCATTAAACGACTCCGCCAGCGAATTATCCGCACTGGTACCAACAGCACCCATCGACTGACGAACACCCAACTTTTTACAAGTGTCCTGAAACGCCTGC
>JGI2924J29684_1078733_pt1 | contig 146774 bp, 136 predicted proteins | sample BenlonsequencITS_FD_29684 | JGI IMG/M metagenome (IMG submission 29684) | reverse complement strand
CCTGGTGGGCCTAGCAAGAATCGAACTTGCGACCTCATCGTTATCAGCGATGCGCTCTAACCGACTGAGCTATAGGCCCCTCTAGGAACGAGATAAGACTCTACCTTCAAGTTAACAATACAACAAATCCCCTGTTCAAAGGCTATATTTAGCAGTGTCTAGGGGTTTGTGTTTCAGAGGTTAGTCTACTTCTTCTTGCAGTTGAATCTGCAGTCCACCGAAGAGGTCAACAATCGAGTTGTAGATGATTGCACACAATGGTGCAAGCACAGCGACGGTAATCGCTCCGATAGCTCCCAGAAGTGCGGAAATGCTCAGGACGAGCCCGAAGGTGATGGTTTGTTCTGCACCAACACCGCCGATGACATCGTTGAAGTTCTGCCAGACGCCAGCCACGTTAAGTCCGAAATAGAGGACGGTTACGCAGATGATCCACGCCACGAGTCCGATGATGGACATTGCCAGTGCAACTCGGAAGGTTGCTAGTGGTGAGATTCGGGTGATGGATACTTCTCGGGATGCCATAAATTATTCCTCGCCGTTTTCGTCGGATCCGTTGTCAACGGAGTCGGTTTCTTCGGCAGCAGTCTTGGATGCTGGTCCTTCGACTGCACCCTTTGCTACTGCTTCTGCGGATGCTTCGCCCTGGTCTTCGACGTTCTTGTCGATGGCAAGCAGTTCTACACCTTCTTCCAAGTTGACCAGTCGAACACCCATTGTTGCACGGGAGGATGGTCGGATCTGCTTGACTTCGGTGCGAACAACGCCGCCGGCGGAGGTGATGGCGAAGATCTCGTCATCTTCCTCAACTGCGATGGCGCTGACGAGGCGACCGCGCTTCGGGGTGTACTTGAAGGTCACCACGCCGAGGCCACCACGGCCCTGGGTGGAGTAATCCTCAAGTGGGGTGCGCTTGCCGTAGCCGCCGGAGGTGGCAACGAGGAGGAATTCGCCGTCGCGGACCACGGACATGGACAGCAGTTGGTCGTTGTCGCGGAAGCGCATGCCCTTGACACCGGCGGTGGCGCGGCCCATGGGGCGGAGCTGCTCATCGTCGGCGGTGAAGCGGATGGACTGTCCGAATTCAGAGACCAGCAGCAGATCGTCTTCTTCACCGCAAAGTGCGGCGCCGATGAGGCGATCGTCCTCGTTCAGGTTGATGGCGATGAGGCCACCGGAACGTGCTGATTCGTAGTCGAGCAGGCGGGACTTCTTCACGCGACCGTGTGCGGTTGCGAGCACCAGGTATGGGAAGTCGTTGTAGCTTTCCAACTGGATGACCTGGGCGATTTGCTCACCAGGTTGGAATTCCAGAAGGTTGGCCACGTGCTGTCCACGTGCGGTGCGGGATGCCTCTGGAAGTTCGAATGCCTTGAGGCGGTACACGCGACCGTAGTTGGTGAAGAACAAAATCCAGTCGTGGGTGGAGCTGACGAAGAAGTGACGAACAATGTCATCTTGCTTGAGCTCTGCGCCACGAACACCCTTGCCGCCACGCTTTTGCGACTTGTAGGCATCGACCTTGGTGCGCTTTGCGTAACCGGTGGAGGTAATGGTGATGACAACGTTTTCACGCGCAATGAGGTCTTCTTCAGACACGTCGCCGGTGGCAGCGATGATCTGGGAACGACGCTCGTCGCCGTACTTTTCCACGATTTCGGTCAGCTCATCGCGAACGATGGTGCGCTGACGTTCTGGGCTTGCCAGGATGGCCTTCAGGTCAGCGATTTCCAGCTCGATTTCAGCGAGCTCATCGATGATCTTTTGGCGTTCCAGTGCCGCCAGGCGACGCAGCTGCATTGCCAGAATTGCGTCAGCCTGCGCCTCGTCGACGTCGAGAAGCGACATGAGGCCGGTGCGGGCTTCATCTGGGGTTGGGCTGCGGCGGATGAGCGCGATGACCTCGTCCAGCATGTCCAGGGCCTTGACCAGGCCGCGGAGGAGGTGGGCGCGCTCTTCAGCCTTGTCGAGGCGGTATTGGGTGCGGCGCACGATGACTTCGATCTGGTGTGCCACGTAGTAGCGCAGCATCTGGTCCAGGCGAAGGGTGCGTGGCACGCCATCGACGATGGAGAGCATGTTCGCACCAAAGTTGGCTTGCAGCTGGGAGTGCTTGAACAGGTTGTTCAGCACCACGCGGGCAACTGCGTCGCGCTTGAGGGTGACCACAATGCGCATGCCGACGCGGTCGGAGGATTCATCTTCAATCTTGGAGATGCCCACGAGCTTGCCGTCGCGCACCTGCTCCGCGATATTAGAGATCAGGTTATCCGGGTTGACCTGGTATGGCAGCTCGGTGATAACGATGACGGTGCGGTTGCCTTCCTCCTCGATGGAGGTGACACCGCGCATGCGGATGGAGCCGCGGCCGGTGGTGTAGGCATCGTGGATGCCCTTGTCACCGATGATGAGGCCAGCGGTTGGGAAGTCTGGGCCCTTCACAAACTTCATGCAGGCTTCGAGAGCTTCGGATTCTTCGGCGTCTGGGTTTTCCAGGAGCCAGAAGATGGCGTCGGCAAGCTCGTTGAGGTTGTGCGGTGGGATGTTGGTGGCCATGCCGACCGCAATGCCGCCCGAACCGTTCATCAACAAGTTTGGAACGCGCGATGGCAAAACGTCTGGTTCGAGGGTTTTACCGTCGTAGTTTGGTGAGAAGTTGACGGTGTTTTCGCGGATGTCGCGCACCATCTCCATGGCCAGTGGGGTCATGCGGCACTCGGTGTAACGCATTGCTGCAGGGCCGTCGTTGCCGCGGGAACCGAAGTTACCCTGGCCGTCTACCAGCGGGTATCGCATGGACCATGGCTGAGCCATGCGCACCAACGTGTCATAAATTGCGGTGTCGCCGTGTGGGTGGAAGTTACCCATGGTGTCTGCCACTGGTTTTGCAGACTTCACGTAGCTGCGGTCGGGGCGGTAGCCGTTGTCGAACATCGCGTACAAGACGCGGCGGTGGACTGGCTTCAGGCCGTCGCGCACCTCTGGGAGGGCACGTCCGACGATGACTGACATCGCGTAGTCGATGTAGCTCGACTGCATTTCCTCATTGATATCAATGGGATTAACGCGGTCAAATTGTCCGGTATTGTCGTCGCTCACTGATCACCTTTCTTCGTGTCAACCCTACCGATTTTAGTCCACAGGCCGTTTTAACGCCTTGCATGCCCCAAAATTGGTATCAAAGCGATACCATTTTGGGCATGGCAATGACTTTAAGGCTTAACGACGCCCAGGACCGCGCCCTCACCCTGCTTGCCAGGACCCAAGGCTGCAGCAAACAGGAAGCTGCCACGCGAGCAATCATTGCGGCAGCAAGCAGGGCGGTCGACGACGCTGAGATCGCCGGGCTCGCCCGGACGATGCTGCACGAGTATGCGGGCGTCGAAAAGCGAATTAGGCAAGCCCGATGAAGGGCTTAAGCGCGGAAAATGTGCTGGCCATCGCCGATGAGGTGTGCGCGGAACACGGCGTTGTGGTGCGGGATTTCGCAGCGCTTGCAGCCGCCGCAGCAGTAAGCACGGCCAACTTCCACGGCGTGCGCGTTTTTGGATCAGCTGAGGCGATGGCAGGAAAAGTTTCTGAAATGATCAGAGCATTAAAGCCATTGAGTGGTCGAAACGAGACCTTCGCGGCAGTCACCCAGAGAGTACTTTTAGAGATCAACAAATAGACTGAACGGTCTATTTGTTCACGTTTTCGCAGCTAAATTCTTGAATCTAAACTATTCCCAAATAGACCATACGGTCTAACATGTGTTCATGCTTGCACAGCGAACACTCCCCATTCACATCACCGCCCCCCACCTACCCGTCGCGCGCGTATTTCATCAAATTCGCGCCACAGACGCCGATCGCACCTCTCTGCAACGCGATCTTGAACTCTCCCAAGCTGGCATCACGCGGCATGTGTCAGCGCTTATTGATGCAGGTCTCGTGGAGGAAACCCGAGTGGATTCCGGGGCGCGCTCGGGGCGACCGCGCACAAAATTAGGCATCGACGGCCGCCATCTCACCGCCTGGGGAGTGCACATTGGCCTGCGCAGCACGGATTTTGCGGTGTGCGATTTAGCCGGCCGAGTGATTAGGTATGAGCGCGTGGACCATGAAGTTTCACACTCCACGCCGTCGGAAACGCTGAATTTTGTCGCACATAGGTTACAAACATTGAGCGCCGGCTTGCCCGAGCCCCGCAATGTGGGCGTGGCATTATCTGCCCACTTAAGCGCCAACGGAACCGTCACTTCCGAAGATTATGGCTGGTCAGAGGTGGAAATTGGGGCACACCTCCCCTTCCCCGCCACCATCGGATCAGGTGTTGCGGCGATGGCCGGTTCGGAAATTATCAACGCGCCACTGACCCAATCCACGCAGTCCACGCTGTATTTCTACGCCCGCGAAATGGTCTCCCACGCCTGGATTTTCAACGGCGCTGTCCACCGCCCCAACAGCGGCCGCACGCCGACGGCGTTCGGAAATACAAATACCTTAAAAGATGCTTTTCGACGTGGACTCACACCAACAACTTTCTCCGATTTAGTCCAACTCTCCCACACCAACCCGCTTGCACGACAGATCCTCAACGAGCGCGCCCACAAACTTGCCGACGCCGTAACCACCGCCGTTGATGTTGTCGACCCCGAAGCCGTCGTCTTCGCCGGCGAAGCCTTCACCCTGGATCCGGAAACTCTTCGCATTGTGGTGACCCAGCTCCGAGCAAACACCGGCAGCCAACTGAGAATCCAACGCGCAGACGCCTACATTCTCCGCACCGCGGCCATCCAGGTGGCGCTGCATCCGATCCGTCAAGATCCGTTGGCATTTGTGTAATTACCACCCATGTTGCGGGGCCGATATTACTAAATGTAAGCTTTGTGACTGTTGTGATTGCAGTGACTGATGTGGTTTTCAGTTTCTGTGGAGGAAGGGTTGCAACGCTTTTTCAAGAGAATGACCGTGCGTCCGCTTAAACGAAGCGTCGAACGCCGGTCTTTTCTCATTTCACTTAAGATGTAGAACATGACTTCACTCAGGGACTTACTTGTTTCCACCAATGCCGACGCAGCAATTGCAGATATGTCAGCATTTATCGAAGAAACCGTGGGCAAGCAATCCGGCATCAGCGGCATCGCACTCAAAGGCGCAATGGGTGCTGCAACCAAGATCGACTCCGACATCGTAGCCAAAGGCTCCAGGCGCCTCCTCCCGGAAATCGCTGACTCCCTCGACGGACTCTGGCAGGAATACCAAAATGGTGGCACCGCCGCAGATTTCGGCGCCCACCTCGAGGCCAACAGCTCCACCGCACTCGACGCGATTCTCAGCGTTGCTGACAAAAACGCAGAGAGCATCAACGTTCCAGGACTTGGCAAGGTCTACAAGGGCGTGCGCGGCAAGGCTGCCAAAGTAATCGAGCAGGAACTTCCTGCAATTGGCCAGTTGATCGAAAAGAACGCACAATAATTAGGTGAGCAACCCTAATAAGAAACCTTTAGATCCCGCACAAAGATTCTCCCTCCCCACCAGATGGGCGATGTTCTTTGTCGGGATCTTTATTATGTCCTTCGCCATCGGCATCACCGTCCACGCAGGACTAGGAACCACCACAATTTCATCACTTCCCGTGGTGTGGACTGCTGCCAGCGGATTATCCCTGGGCTGGACCACAATTTACTTCAATGGCTTCATGATTCTGTGCCAAATAATTGTGCTGCGTTCCCAGTTCAAACCACAAATGTTAGTCCAAATCCTGTGGGCATTCCTCTTTGGGTTTCTTTGTGATTTAAGCCTGCAACTAACCACCTGGGCGCAAACTGACAATTATTTTGTGGCCTGGATCTGGGTTATTGTGTCCACCATTTTGATGTCGATCGGAGTTTTTATTCAAGTACTCCCCAACATCACTTTCATCGCTGGTGAAGGCATTGTCTCTGCGCTGGTGAAGAAATTTCCCAACGTGGAATTTGGCACCATGAAACAAATCGTCGACTGGACTTTCGTCTCCGTCGCTGCCATTTTGTCCTGGATCACCATGGGTGGACTTATTGGCGTGCGCGAAGGAACAGTGTTCGCGGCGTTTTTCATCGGATTCTTCGTCCGCCAGTGGCGCAAACTCTACCTCCGCTCCATCGGTCACTAAAGAGCTTGTTCCAGGAAGAGTTTCACTGTTGATTCAGGTTCCCGAGCCCACCGGTTATGTCCCAGGGCTTCTGGAATTTCTATCATTTTGATCTGCGCTGCGGGAACAAAACTCGCCAACCCATCAATCGATGCCTGCGGGCAGTCCTCATCATCAGGACAACGACTAAAAGTAATAGGAATGCTCACCTTCTTCATCACCTCCACATAGTTGATGTCCTGCGCGGTGAGATCGTCCAAAGAATTGTGCTTATGGAATCGACGCCATTCCCTCATGTGAGTTCCCGATTGTCGGCCATAACCCACCAGGTCTTTTCCTAAAACTTTGCCGGGCCAAAATCCCACAATGTGGCCACCAATCCCACCAAGCAGCACCGCACCCAATCCCAAACGCTTCCCCATTTTCGGACTAAACGTAGGCCTAAACGGCGACCCTGCACCCACCCCGAAAATCGCCCGAAGATTATATTTCTCAGCCTCCGGCCTCGCTGCGAAAAGACAAGAAATCTGCCCACCCATCGAATGCGACAAAAACCTCATGGGATGGCCTTCCTCCAGGTCAAGCGCCTTTTTCGCAGCGGCAATCTGCAGCGGAAAATCTACCGATGCGAGATCATGGTATCCCCACTGACTTTTCCGAGAAGCCTTCGCGGAACTTTGCCCCTGACCACGAAGTTCACCAATCGCCACATGGAATCCAGCTTTATTTAGCGCTGCCGCAAGCGGACGATAGTAATAGCCACCCATGCCGAAACCTGGCCACAGCATCACCAGTTGGGAGTCTTTGTTATCTGACGCCCAAATTTGGACTGGAGTGGAAGATCCATCAGGTAGTGGAACATGGGCTGTGGTGGTGGGTTCAGTAGAGGTCACGTGCCCTAGGGTATCGGTGATTAATGTAGTTTTCAGCATTTCCCGCTGCGCCCATTTAAGCGACTGAATTTTCAGAATGTATGTTTGTATCAACTGGGGTCTGACGAGCCCTTAGAAACGATTTAGGAGAGGGCACTTTTCGCAGGCGCCGAGGCAGGATTTGTCCTGAGTTTGGGAGAACCAGACTGGCGTGCCCCTCTTTCGGTTTTTCCGTTAACTTGGGCATTCCTGTCCGGTTTGAAGGCCAAGAAACCGGCCAGGAATGCCCATGACTAGCGAAAGTTCAGCTCTTGGGCACGCCAGTCTGGTTTTAAAAAATCAACCCCACGTATTGGCCAACTTGAAGCCATAGAAGCCTGCATTTATAAAGTGCTGACCCTAAAAATCACAAAACCCGCCCCCAGAATTCCAGGGGCGGGTTAAGTAAGGCGCTTTAGATATCGAGGAAACGAACATCCTTGGCATTTCGGGTGATGAAGCTGCGGCGAGCCACAACGTCGTCACCCATCAAGATGGAGAACAGTTCATCAGCACGCTGAGCATCGGTGATGTCCACGCGGCGCAGAATACGAACAGTTGGGTCCATGGTGGTTTCCCACAGCTCGCTGGCGTTCATCTCGCCGAGACCCTTGTAGCGCTGGATGCCGTCGTCCTTGTTGATCTTGCGTCCAGCGGCAAGGCCTTCGTTGAGCTGCTCATCGCGCTCCTCATCGGAGTATGCGAATCCTGGCTCTCCGCGCTGCCACTTCAGTTTGTACAAAGGTGGCTGTGCCAAGTAGACGTGGCCTTCGGCGACGAGGTCTGGCATGAAGCGGAAAAGCAGGGTGAGCAGCAGCGTTGCGATGTGCTGGCCGTCAACATCGGCGTCGGCCATCAGCACGATCTTGTGGTAGCGCAGCTTGTTGATGTCGAACTCGTCGTGGATGCCGGTACCCAGTGCGGTGATGATCGCTTGGACTTCGGCGTTCTTCAGAACCTTGTCTAGGCGGGCCTTTTCCACGTTGAGGATCTTGCCTCGCAGTGGAAGGATTGCCTGGAACATGGAGTCACGGCCGGACTTCGCAGAACCACCTGCGGAGTCGCCCTCCACGATGTAAAGTTCGGACTTTTCTGGATCCTTGGAACGGCAGTCGGCAAGCTTACCGGGCAGTCCACCCAGATCGGTTGCTGACTTCCGTCGGACCAGGTCACGGGCTTTTCGAGCAGCAAGGCGTGCCTGCGCGGAACCGACAGCCTTGTTGATGATGACCTTGGCTTCAGCAGGGTTTGCTTCCAACCAGTGGCCGATGTGCTCGTTGGCCATGCGCTGCACGAAGGATTTGATCTCCGTGTTGCCCAGCTTGGTTTTGGTCTGGCCTTCGAACTGTGGGTCACCAACGCGCACGGAAATAACCGCGGACAGGCCTTCACGACAGTCGTCACCGGTAAGGTTTGCTTCCTTTTCTTTCAGAAGCTTGTGCTCACGTGCGTAGCGGTTCATCAGGGAGGTCAGCGCAGAGCGGAAACCTTCCTCGTGGGTGCCGCCTTCGCGGGTGTTAATGGTGTTGGCGAAGGTGTGGACGGATTCCTTGTAGGAGGAGTTCCACTGCATTGCCACCTCAACCTCGTGGTCATCTCCCTTTGCCTCGAATGACACGATTGAAGGGTGGATGTTGGTCTTGCTGCGGTTGAGGTAGTGAACGTAGTCCTCGAGGCCATTGGGGTAGTGGAAGATTTTCTTCTTCTCACGCTTTTTTGGCTTCTTTGGAGCATCGGTGGTCTCTTCAACGAGTTCGGTTTCGTTGTCGATCTCATCGAGGGATAGTTCCGTTGCGGTTTCGCCCTGCTCAGCGAGTGCTTCGAGCTCGAGTTCCTCGTCGGTGGCGCGGTTGTCCGTCAAGGTGATGGTCAGACCCTTGTTAAGGAATGCCATTTCCTGCAGACGTCGAGAAATCGTTTCGAAATCAAACTCGGTGGTTTCGAAAATTTCAGCGTCTGGCCAAAAACGAATGGTGGTACCGGTGCCGCGAGCGTTGCCGCCTTCGATCAACTCGTCTGGAACAGACTTTTCAAAGTTTTGGTACCAGTGCTTGCCGTGCAACTTGATGTCGGCTTCCACGCGGGTGGACAGGGCGTTCACCACAGAAATACCAACACCATGCAGACCACCGGAAACGGCGTAAGAATCGGAGTCAAACTTACCGCCGGCGTGCAGCTGGGTCATAACAACCTGCACGGTTGGTGCACCGGATGGGTGCATATCGACGGGAATTCCTCGACCGTCATCGACAACTTGAACGCCACCATCTTCCAGAAGGGTCACTTCAACCTTGGTGGCGTGGCCAGCCATGGCCTCATCCACTGAGTTGTCAACGACTTCCCAAATCAGGTGGTGCAGTCCACGCGGTCCAGTTGAACCGATGTACATGCCCGGGCGCTTACGTACCGCCTCAAGACCTTCAAGGATGGTGATCGATGAAGCGTCATAATTGTGTTCAGTGTTTGCCACTTTTAACGAACACTCCTCGCTACTTATCCGATACAGACGTTTCCATCTTACACGCTTAGGTCCCCACGTAGTACCACGCACAACGCGAGAAACGGCAAAATAGGCCCCAATTCGACGGTTTTTATCACCAAACTATCCGTATGTGTCTCTCGGACCGCGTCCTTTTACGTGCAACGGCCCCTTGCGCCAGCTTGGGGCCTGAGGCCCAAAAATACGCAGCTCTGTAATAATATTTGGACCCACTTTTTCAGCGATTACCTGCAGGATTTGCCGCTGCATCATGCGCAGATTGGTGGCCCACGCTGTGGAATCACAAGTGATAAAAAGCTTCTTATCTTTGATCATTTCCACGCGCGTATGCTGCGCAATCTTCGCGCCAACAAGCTCTTCCCAGTTGGACGTCACCCAACCGCCGGCAATGTCTTTGCCCCAGCCACGACGCTGAATTTCCTTGTTCAGCACCGATCCCAGCGACTCCGCGCCGCGCACATATCGTTTCTGGCGGCCGTCTAGGCCGCTTGCACGGCCTTTTTTGCGCTTTTCGACGCCCCCTTTCGGCGCAGGTGGGCGTCGAAAAGCATCGTTTTTATTGAGGTCGGGAACGGATCCATTTCTGCGCATGGCTTCGGCGCGGATGCGTTCAAATGCCTGCTCAATTGGATCTGTCATGGTTGCACATCCAGGAGTGAAATCCGCCCGGTGCCGGTGTCTTGGACGGTGACGGTGTGCTGCGCAGTGAGCACTTTCTTGAGATTCTCCGGCAGATCGTCGTGGACTGCAGCGGTGATGAGCACCTGTTCCACCTCTTGCGCTATGCCCACGAGTTTTTCGCGACGGCCGGCGTCGAGCTCGGAAAACACATCATCCAAGATGAGGATCGGGTCGGTGCCATCGGATTTCAGCAGGTTAAATTCTGCAATTCGCAGTGAAAGCGCGAAAGACCAGGTCTCGCCGTGGCTGGCAAAGCCTTTGGCGGGCTGATCGCCGAGCATTAAATCGACATCATCGCGGTGGGGGCCGACCAGGCTTGAGCCGCGTTCGATTTCTCGTTGACGTTTCGCTGCCAATTCTGTCAGCAGCGTGGCTTCGATGATGCCGGCATCGAATTCGGAAAACTGCGACAGGCCTTGATCGATGGTGGTTTTGTAATTCACCGCAGCTGGCCGGGATTCCGGGGCGATCGTGGTGTAAGCCTCATAGATTTTCGGCCCCAACTCATTGAGCAGGGCAAATCTGGCTGCCATCACTTCAGCACCCAGGCGTGCCAACTGGCCATCCCAGGTATCCAAAGTACTCAGCGCAGCTGCGCCTTCCTCGGTGCCGTAACCTCGACGAAGCGCAATGGTGGCGGTCTTGAGCAGGGCGTTCCTTTGTTTCAGCACCTTGTCGTAGTCGGCCTTGACCCCCGCCATCCGAGGCTGGCGAGTGGCAATAATGTCATCTAAATAGCGGCGACGTTCTGCTGGCTCGCCTTTGACTAATGCCAAATCTTCCGGCGCAAACAGCACCGTTTTCACCACACCAAGCAGCTCCCGGGGAGTCCTGACTTTTGTGCGATTCAAACTTGCCTGATTCGCAGCATGGGGTTTGATCAGCAAGTGAGCTGCCAATTCTCGGCCTTGATTAACAGCAACCGCCGAAACTCGGGCGTTTTCAGCGTGCGCCCGCACCAATGGCGCATCAGAGGACACCCGATGCGATGACAAATGCGCAAGATAGCCGATGGCCTCGACGATGTTGGTTTTACCAAAACCGTTGCGGCCGATAAAAACTGTAATTCCAGGTTCCAAATCCACTTTGAGTTCAGGCCAGGAACGGTAATCACGTAATTCCAAAGAACGGATGTGCATCGGGTCTGACCTCCTTTTAGTCGGTGGGAAGTGGATTGGATAACGCGCCTGACTTTGTCGGTTGAAAAGTGTACAAAGTCAGGCGCGAAAAGGGTGAAACTTTTGTGTTTAGCCTGGCAGGCGCACTGGCATGAGCAGGTAGGTGAAATAGGTGTCCGGAGTTTGGAAAATGCCATTTTCGTTGGCGGAAGGCATTTCTTCAGGCTCTGGGATCATGATCGCTGGGCGGGAAGGCTCAGTGAATCCGAAGACTGCTCGAGAAGTTGGAACTACAGAAAGTCCATCCTTCAGGTAGCCAGGGTTGAACGCGATGGTCAGTTCCTTGCCGGTGAATGCACACGGCAGGGTTTCTTCCGCGTGGCCTGCCTCGGTTGCGCCTGCAGTCAAGATGACCTGGCCTTCGCTGAAGTGCAAGACGATCTGAGCGTTGCGTTCTGCCACCAGGGATACGCGGCGGATGGCGTCGACCAGCGGTGCGATTTCAACTGATGCGATCGCGGTGTGCTCTTTGGGAAGCAGTGGTGCGATGTTGGGGAAATCGGCGTCGAGAAGCCTGGTGGTGGTTTCGCGGTTATCGGTGTGAACGCCGAATAGTCCTTCGCGGCCAACCTGATCGCCGGTACCGACAGCGATGTCGATGGAATCGTTGAGACCGGAATCCAAAGAACGCGCGTTGTCCAGCAGGGTGCGGGCAGGAATCAGCAGTTTAACGTTGAGCTCTGGGTCGTTTGCTTCCCATTCGAAGGTGCGCAGCGCCAGGCGGAAACGGTCAGTAGCAGCCAAGTTGATCTGGTTGCCCACGATTTCCATGCTGACACCGGTGAGCATCGGCAAAGAATCATCTTTACCTGCAGCGGATGCCACCTGGGAGACTGCTTCGGTGAACAGCTTGGCGTTGATGGAACCGGTACCTGCAGGAAGCTTGGGCAGCATTGGGTAATCATCAAGCGGGATCAGTGGCAGCTCGAAGCGGGAAGAACCACAAGTGACAAAAGCTTTGGATCCGTCGATGCGGAAATCAACGGGCTTGTTGGGCAAAGATCCTGTGATTTCAGACAGCAGCTTGCCGGCTACTGCGATGCGACCTGGCTGAGAAACCTCAGCTGAGAGGCGAACTCGGGTGGATACGTCGTAGTCGTAACCGGCGAGTTCAAGACCCTCATCATCGGCAGTGATCAGCATGGCTCGAAGTACCGGCTGAGTCGGTTTGGTGGGCAGGTTGCGAGCGACCCAGGCTACCGCGGTAACCAGGTCTTCCCTGGCCACACGGAAGGACACGTTTTGTGACTCCATGCTGTTTTAAAGCTCCTTGGGAAATATAGATCAAATATAGTTCATCGTTTAACTAAACCCGGACGTTTACCGATAGGGAAAACTTCTTGGAAGAAGGTTCACCCTCCAGGTGGCTTCAGTCCGAATTACACAAACCCAACCTACCTGTGTTCCTCGCGGATCTGGAATTTGTAATTTCAATTTCCTCGAGGCTTTCGCTGAAGTTTCGTGAGCATTGAGCTCACCCACGAAGCTTTCTCCCCACCCCCTCTTTCTTTTAGTTAATTTCTAGGTAAAAAATTGGTAATAACAGTAAGTCCTGTTGAAACTGTGGATAGACCATTGTTTTACAAGGTAGTCGCGGAATTCTGGCGTGTGAACTGGGTTGTGAATTGATTGTGGATAACTTTGTCTATCTGTGGATAGATTTCAAGGTACGGATTTTATCCCCAGTCTGTGCAGATGTATCCCCAGCTTATCCCCAATTTTTGGGGAGTTGTGCACAGGGCGGAAAGTTCCGCGGAATCACATTTCCTGTGACAAAGCTCACTGAATTACAAGTTTGTAATTACACTGCTGTGAATAAGGTTGTGGATAACTTTGTGAGCTGGGCTTTTATCGGAAGTTATCCACAAAATCCCTGCACAACCCCTAAATTACAAAAAGACCCATCCGAAGATGGGTCTTCAAGAGCAGCAGAGCTAAATTTTGTAATTTAGCGCCACGCTAAACAGGTCTTAGTTACGTCCGCGCGACTTAATCAGCTGGGTAAGTTGCTGGATTTCATCGTAGGTATCGCGCTTTTCTGTCATTTCTTGGCGAATCTTCCGATCCGCGTACATGACAGTTGTGTGGTCTTTTCCGCCGAACACATCACCGATCTTGGGCAATGACATATCGGTGAGCTCGCGGCACAGGTACATCGCCAGTTGGCGTGCATGCGCGACCGCACGAGTTTTGCCTGCTCCACGGAGTGTATCCACGGAAATTTCAAAATATTCCGCAGTGACCTCCATGATCACCGGTGCGGTGATTTCCATATCCTCAGGTTCTGGGAGGATATCGCGCAGCGCCACGATGGCCATTTCTTTATCGATCGGCTGATTAATCAACGAAGAATAGGCAGACACACGAATCAGTGCGCCTTCCAATTCACGGATCGAAGATTCAAAGCGGCTGGCAATGAGCTCGAGGACTTCCCTATCCACGTGCGTGCCATCGGTTTGGGCCTTCTTCATCAAAATCGCGATGCGAGTTTCCAGGTCAGGTGGCTGAATATCAGTAATCAGGCCACCTTCGAAGCGGGTGCGCAGGCGATCTTCCAGCGTGGTCAGCTGCTTGGGTGGGCGGTCCGAGGATAAAATAATTTGCTTATCTGCCTGGTGCAATGCGTTGAAGGTATGGAAGAACTCTTCCTGGGTGCCTTCTTTGCCAGCCAGGAACTGGATGTCATCGACCATGAGGATATCCAGGTTGCGGTAGCGGCGCTTGAAGGTTTCCTGGCGGTCATCTCGCACGGAGTTGATGTAGTCGTTGGTGAATTCCTCACTTGAGACGTACTTAATCCGCAGGCCAGGCTGCAATTCTTGAGCATAATTTCCTACTGCGTGCAGCAGGTGAGTTTTGCCCAAGCCGGAACCGCCGGAAATAAACAGCGGGTTGAAAGCTTTCGCTGGGCTTTCCGCCACAGCAACTGCGGCTGCATTGGCGAAACGGTTGAACGGCCCGATCACGAAGCTTTCAAAAGTGTATTTCGGGTTGAGGGACACTTCCCGATTAGGGTTGTGAGCTGGGGTTTCGCGCGGAATGCGCTGCGGGGTGGCCAGCTCTGGCTCAGGATCGGCGATAGGTGCCGGGTGCGGCTCGGGAGCCGGTGCAGAGTGGGTACGTTCCCAGCCGTCGCTTGTCGACGCCTCTCCCCGACCACCAACTTCATACTGCTTTGGCGCCTTGTTGGAAGAGATCACAGGTGCGTCAGGCTGATATTTAAACTCCTGCTGAGCTGGGGTTTCTGGAATTTCCTGCTCAGGCTCCACACTGACAGCCAAGCTGAATGATCGGCCCATGCGCAGCGACAACACACGGGTCAAAGCATCGCCCAAATCGTTTTCAATGACATTTTTTGCCATCGCGTTGGGTGTGGACAGCACGGCGTAGCCATCGACGATGGCAATCGGCTTCGTCAGGTTCAAATATGCACGTTGAGTTGGCGTCAATGGGTCGAATCCACTGTCCGCTTGCTGGCTCAAAGTTGTGAGATCGGCAACAACTTGGCGCCAGGTTTCGAGCAAAGAAGATGAGTTCTGGCTCACTATGTTAGGTATCTCCTTTTGGCGAAACTATCGAAAAATAATTTTATTCAGCCGTGGATGAAGGGTGGCGGAGAAGCTAAAAAGCAGGGCAAAATTCCGCTTTGTTATCCACGTGGGCGTTCTCGATGTTTCTACAGCTCCATTCACATCGAAAAACGCCCATAACCATTGTTTCCACAATGTTGTCCACAGCTGTGGATAACTTTTCCCAAAAACGTTTATCCACAGGATAGCGCACTACCTGTGGAAAATGTGCATCAACCTCAAATTCGCTCTCACCTGCAGTTATTTGAATGTTTCCCTTGATCTCAAGGTGAACATTACCTGTTATCCACAGGTTGAAGTTTTCACAGGCTGTTGATGCTGTGTGCAATTTTCATTGTTACCCGCAGTTCAATCCACATGTCCAACCCCTGTGAATTCTTTGCCGAGTGGAGTTTGCCGGAGGGTGGCGTCGAAAAGCGTTTGGACGGGCGATATGCCCTCTCACCAGTGTTTAATGCCAGCTTTGTAATTACGGGTGCCCCCGCCGAATTGCCAAAGGACAGATTTGTTTTCGCAGGTCGTTTTCCCGTAAGCTAAACCAGTCTGTCACATCGTGTGACTCCCGGATCTTTGTCCAAACCTCTTGGTCAAATTTCCAGGCGCAACGAATGTGCTTGAGAGCAACACTTTCCATAAAGCGTTGCTGCGGTTTCATTCACGAATCTGCAATCTCAAAAAAAATCATCCAACGTTGGGTGATCCGTTCCCCCGGTATAGGGCTAGCGCGGAAATCTTCGCGCACTTTGTCCACTAGAACCGGTGTGTCCGGTGATCCGTCAACAAAATATTTAGGAGTGTTTCACATGGCAAAGGGCAAGCGGACGTTCCAGCCGAACAACCGTCGTCGTGCACGTGTTCACGGTTTCCGTCTTCGTATGCGTACCCGTGCAGGTCGTGCAATTGTTGCGGCTCGTCGTCGCAAGGGTCGCGCAAAGCTGACCGCGTAATTTTTTAGCGTCACCACAATAAATAAGGTGTAAGCAACAGTGCTTCCAGCGCAACATAAGCTGAACTCTTCCATGCAATTTCGCACGGTGATGAGGAAAGGGCGTCGCGCTGGCAGTAAAACTGTCGTTGTGCACCTGTGGGATAGTGCCGAATCGTTGGATGGCACCGAAAAACAGGGCGAAGTCGCCTCATTCGGTGGTCCGCGGTTCGGCCTTGTCGTTTCTAAGGCCGTCGGAAATGCGGTGGTTCGTCACCGCACCTCCCGACGGCTTCGTCATATCTGTGCAAGCATTGCAGAAAAATCACCAGAGCTACTCTCCCCCACTCATCACGTGGTGATCCGCGCGTTGGCGGGGGCTGGGAATGCAACCTCGGCGGAACTTGAACGAGACATCCGCTACGGGTTGGGGAAAGCTAGCCGTGTGCGCACCAACAAGTGATGATCCTTTCGACATCCCAGAACCGAAAAGTATTCCGGCGAAGACGGCAGCTTCTGCTGTTCGCTTCTACCAAAAGTATCTTTCGGGTCTTAAGATGGGTTCCACCTGTCGTTTTGATCCAGTTTGCAGCACCTATGCATTGAAAGCCGTCTCAGTTCATGGGGCTTTTAAGGGAACTATTCTCTCCGCTGCAAGGTTGTCCAAATGTGGGCCCTGGCATCCGGGTGGATTCGACCCGGTGCCGAACCATGGATTTTGGTCCACCGAAACGGTGACATAGAAGTCCTGCCAACAAGTACATAGTCCCTATTAATCCCAAGGAGTTTCGACTCACAGTGCTCAATTTCATTTATTGGCCAATTTCGGCCATTCTGTGGTTCTGGCATAAAGCGTTCAGCTTTGTGCTGAGCCCAGATTCCGGAATTACCTGGGCCTTGTCGATCATGTTCTTGACCTTCACCGTGCGTATGGTTCTGGTCAAGCCGATGGTCAACACCATGCGTTCACAGCGCAAGATGCAAGACATGGCTCCAAAGATGCAGGCCATCCGCGAGAAGTACAAAAATGACCAGCAGAAGATGATGGAGGAGACCCGCAAACTTCAAAAAGAAGTGGGCGTTAACCCCATCGCAGGCTGTTTGCCAATGTTGGTGCAGATCCCAGTGTTCCTGGGTCTGTTCCACGTGCTGCGCTCCTTCAACCGCACCGGTTCTGGCGTTGGCCAGCTGGAAATGACCGTTGAGCAAAACGCGAACACCCCGAACTACATCTTCGGTGTCGACGAGGTTCAGTCCTTCCTGCGTGCAGACCTGTTCGGTGCGCCACTGTCGTCCTACATCACCATGCCTGCTGACGCGTTCGACGCGTTCCTTGGCCTGGATGTCTCCCGCCTCAACATCGCGCTGGTTGCAGCTCCAATGATTTTGATCATTGTCGTGGCAACTCACATGAACGCGCGTCTGTCCGTCAACCGCCAGGAAGCTCGCAAGGCAGCCGGCAAGCAGCAGGCCGCTTCCAGCGATCAGATGGCCATGCAGATGCAAATGATGAACAAGATGATGCTCTGGTTCATGCCAGCCACCATTTTGTTCACCGGCTTCATCTGGACCATCGGTCTTCTTGTCTACATGATGTCCAACAACGTGTGGACCTTCTTCCAGCAGCGCTACATCTTCGCCAAGATGGACGCTGAGGAAGCAGCTGAGGAGGAGGAAAAGCGCGCAGCAAAGCGCACTACCGCTCCAAAGCCTGGCGTGAAGCCAGAAAACCCCAAGAAGCGTAAGAAGTAAAACTTCACTAAAAACCGCCAGCCCACGCACTAAGGGCTGGCGGTTTTTTGCTGCCTGCAGCGCGCCATTTTAAGCGCTTGTCGACGCTAAAAAGCACCATTCGGCAGCCAACACTCAAGCTTCTTAAGTTGAGTCGTTATAGTTGAGTGTTGTACCGCTCGATATCTTGCCCGAAGGGGACTTTTTTCATGACCACGCCTCCAGCAGCCGCTGAAATTTTCGGGGACAACCTCGAAAAAGCCATTGCATATCATGAATCTTTGGCAACAGATGGATCCGTCCGCGGATTCATCGGCCCCCGTGAAGTTCCCCGCCTGTGGGATCGCCACATTCTAAACTGTGGTGTCATCGGCGAAGCTATGGATGAGGGCATCTCTGTTGCAGATATTGGTTCTGGTGCGGGACTGCCAGGAATTCCTCTTGCTATCGCACGCCCAGATCTCAACATCACTCTCATTGAGCCATTGCTCAAGCGTTCGGTGTACCTCAACGAGGTAAAAGAAGCCCTGAACTTGGACAATGTCACCGTCGTTCGTGGTCGTGCTGAGGAAAAAGTGGTGCGCAAGCAGGTCGGATTGGTCGATATTGTCACCTCCCGAGCTGTTGCTCCACTGGGCAAGCTAGCGACCTGGTCGTTGCCGCTGGTGAAAATCGGTGGACGCATGGTGGCCATGAAAGGCTCCAGCGTTGAGGAAGAAATTGAGCGTGACGCCAAGGAAATCCGCAAGGCTGGCGGCACTGACATTAAGGTTTATACCGTGGGTGAGGCGCTGTTGAGCGAGCCCACAACACTTATTTCAATCCGCAGGGAAAAGTAACCATCCACTTCGGTGGAATGGGTACAGCGTTAAGCACTAATGTGGAATCGATGACGTGTGCATGAAGAATTCGCATGCACAGGAAGATAGGGATGGTTGACGTCGATGGAAGACACTACTTGGGAAGACACACCAATTGCTGCGGCGGCGCGTCGTGCAGCTCAGGTGATGACACCCAACTCCCTGACGTTGCCGAAACCTAAAGAACCACGCCTAATTACCATCGCCAACCAAAAAGGCGGCGTTGGTAAAACCACCTCCACGGTGAATTTGGCTGCGTCTTTAGCAATTCATGGGCTTAAAGTTCTCGTCGTGGATTTGGATCCGCAGGGAAATGCGTCGACAGCGTTGGGTGTCGAGCACCGCTCTGGCACCTTGTCATCTTATGAACTACTGATCGGTGAATGCACTGCTGATGAAGCAATGCAGCCATCCACAGCTAACGAAAACCTCTTCTGCATTCCAGCAACCCTGGATCTTGCTGGCGCAGAAATTGAATTGGTCAGCTTGGTCCGCCGCGAATACCGTTTGGCGGATGCGTTGGGCCGTGAGTTCATTGACAAGCACGATTTTGATTACATGATCATTGACTGCCCACCGTCTTTGGGTCTGCTCACCATTAACGCCATGACCGCGGTGAATGAAGTGCTCATTCCGATCCAGTGTGAGTACTACGCTCTGGAGGGCGTGGGCCAGCTACTGAACAACATCACTATGTTGCGTCAGCACCTGAACCGCCAGCTGCATATTTCCGCGATCTTGCTGACCATGTATGACGCCCGCACCAACCTCGCAGAACAGGTGGCCACAGAGGTTAATGATCACTTCGGTGACGTGGTGTTGGGTAACAAGATTCCACGTTCAGTGAAGGTGTCTGAAGCTCCTGGCTATGGGCAGACTGTCATTGAATATGATCCAGGTTCCAGGGGCGCCATGGCGTATTTGGATGCTGCTAAAGAATTGGCCACTCGTGGCGATTACTTGCCTAGCGATGAATCCGGTCCGATCGGCCTAAAACCTGCGAAATAGCAGTAAACTTCTTTGAATACGTTAATTGTTGTGCTGTACGAAAGGTGCGTCTAAGAGCGATGGCTCAGAACAAGGGTTCCGACAAGTCCCAGACGGAAAAGCGTAAGGGCGGTCTGGGGCGCGGTCTGGCCGCACTTATTCCCTCAGGACCAAGTAATTCCCCAGGTCTTGGTGGCGGTGCGGCTGACATCATTTTGGGCGGTACCGTGGGTGCGCGTACTGCTGCAGCTCCCAAGCGTGAGTCCACACCAGCAGCTCCTGCACCTGAGGCTCCTGCGCAGGCCGCTCCACAACACACTGAGGCCACAAAGCCAGAGGTAGTTCCAGAGCCAGCAGCTCCTGCTCCAACGCAGTCAGCACAGCAGGAAGCGCCGCAGGCACAGCCAGCACAGCAGTCTGAGTTCGGCGCATCCTACCTTGAGATCCCGATCGAGCAGATCCGCCCCAACCCGCAGCAGCCTCGCCATGAGTTTGATCCGCAGGCACTTGACGAGTTGGTGCATTCGATCAGCGAGTTCGGCCTCATGCAGCCGATCGTGGTGCGCAGGTCCGAGGATGGCTATGAGCTCATCATGGGTGAGCGTCGTTGGCGTGCATCCAAGCGAGCTGGCCTTGAGGTTATCCCGGCGATTGTCCGTGAAACTGAAGACAGCGCGATGCTGCGCGACGCCCTTTTGGAAAATATCCACAGGGTGCAGCTGAATCCTTTGGAAGAGGCAGCCGCCTACCAGCAGTTGCTGGAGGAGTTCGGTGTCACCCAGGCAGAGCTGGCCGATAAGCTGGGCCGTTCCCGTCCGGTAATCACCAATATGATTCGTCTGCTGGGCCTTCCAGTCAACGTGCAGACCAAGGTGGCAGCCGGTGTGCTGTCTGCAGGCCATGCACGCGCATTGCTGGGGCTCAAGGCCGGCGAGGATGCTCAGGACACCCTGGCGACCCGAATCATCGCTGAGGGCCTGTCTGTGCGTGCTACTGAGGAATTGGTGCTGCTGCACAACCGTGGTGATCAGGATGAGGAGAAGAAGCCACGCGAAAAGGCTGCAACTCCTGAGGTCTTTACCCGTGCGGCTGAGTCCTTGGCGGATAATTTGGATACCAAGGTCTCGGTGATGATGGGTAAGAAGAAGGGCAAGCTCGTGGTGGAATTCGGCGACAAGGATGATTTCGAGCGCATCATGTCCTTGATCCAGGGCCAATAATTTTAAGTTTGGCGCCATGCTCCAGGCTTCCCTTTTCCCGATCGTGCAGGAACACATAGATTTCCTGCACCCCCAGGCCCGCAAGTCGGTGTTTTGGGAGCTCGCACCTGAGGTTGCAGCTAAAGCTGATCCGGTGTTTGAGAAGGAAGCCTGGCTGTCCACCACGCTGCTGGAATATGAATCCTGCGGTTTCAACATTGGTTACCGCAATGGAACTCCGGCGTTGGCGTCGGTCATTTTCTGCGAGCGCGATGCCGCCCCGGGCGCGAAGGCGCTGCCTACGGCACCGGTGTCTAGCGACGCTGCGATCATCAGCAGCCTGTTCATCGACGAGGTTTTCCGGGGCACGGGCATGGAATCGGCGCTTCTCGACGCTTCCCTCATGGAACTCATTCGGCGCGACTACCCAGCCGTTGAGGCGTTTGGATACCGCTCGGAAAACACAGAAGCGGATGCGATCGCAGCTAGGCGTTTAGAAATCGGCCTGATTGATGTGGAGGCGTTAGAATCAGCCGGTTTCGAAGTGGTTGCTGACCATCCCGTGTTACCCCGTCTGCGGATGGAATTACCACCCGCAACGGTGCTGCTCACAGCTAAGGATGCCCAGCGACTCCTTCAAGAGATGGGCGCGATTTAGCCAGCCTGCTCTGATTGCAACAGCTCAGAGAACTTGAAGGTTCCGGTCTTGGGCTGTGCTTCCTCATCAAGGAGGTACAGGCGCTTGACGGCGACAACGATGGCTTCGGCAATGTGATCACGCATTTGTGGATCAGTCAGAACTGCCAGGTCATCGGGGTTGGTGAGGTAACCGGTGACAACTTCCACCATGGGCATGCGCGTGAGGCGCAGCAGATCCCAGGTACGGGCATGGCTGCCACAGTTGTTCAGTGGGGTGCGGGCAACGATCTCTTTTTGGATGTACGCGGAGAGCGTTTCACCGGTCAAGGAGTTGGTGCCGTTTTCCGAACCGAAGTAGAAGCTGGCCACGCCGTTAGCTTTTTCATTCGGGTAGGAATCGCAGTGCAGGCTCAGCATGAGGTCAGCGCCGAAAGCATTCGCGATCGACGCGCGATCACGGCTGCTGGGATCATCCATGTGCGGGCGCGACAGAATGGTTTCCATGCCTGTTGCGATCATGCGACCTTCCAGGCGGGTGGCCAAATCCCAGAGGATTTCTTCCTCAGAGATCTCACCGTAGGGGCCTTTCACGATCTGACCCTTGTTGGAGCCCCCAAGCGCAGGATCAATGACCACACGCTTGCCAGCAAGACGTGGGCCTGCATTGCGCATGCGTTCGCGTTCACGGATAGCTTGAGCAGAGCCACCCTTGATGCGCAGACCAAGTCGGGACAGCGCACGGATGGTGTCAGGGCCACAGATGCCGTCTACCTGCATGCCGTAGTTGAGTTGGTAGTTCATCACAGCTTTGTGTGTGAGCTCGCCAAAATGTCCATCCACACGGTCGGCGTAGAAGCCGAGCTCTTGGAGATGGGATTGGATTTCTACAACGTCGTCACCAACAAGCTGGTTGCCGGGCTGGTAGGCCAGCACGCGGGTTCCCAGGGTGTAGGAGGCTTCGCGGATTGCGCGCAGGGTGGGGTCGTCAATAAGCCCGGAGGGAACGACTCCTCGAGCTTGCTGGAATGACTTGATGCTGAGGCTGAGTTCTTCGTCGAAAAGCGTCTCTTCTTCGTGGAACTTCTGGGATTCTGTCTTTGCAGACATCTCCCTGGAATAGCCTTCAATCACACCGAGGCGAGCGAGCGTAGTGCGCACTTCTGCCACGCGCGGGCTGCGATCGCCAACTCTCAGGACTTTAGACACCCTGCTCCTTCCATCATTCATGTTCAAAATTATCAATGGATATAGTTCATCCACGTGACTGCAGTAAGAATACCAGCTAGAGGTGCTTCTCTAGTTTTTCCACAATTTCGTTCTTGGGGCGCAGACCGACAAATTCCTCGACTTTTGCACCATTTTTGAAAATGAGAACAGAAGGAATCGACATAATCTGGAACATGGCACCCAAGGTACGCTCTGCATCGACGTCGACGCTGGCAACGACTGCCTTGTCGCCGTACTCGCCTGCGATTTCCTCAATGATGGGGCTGAGCTTCTTGCAGGGGCCACACCATTCTGCCCAGAAGTCAACGATGACTGGCTTGTCGGAATCGATGACGGTGGACTTGAAGGTCTGCTCGGTTACTGCAACAACATTGCTCATGGTTTCTCCTAAATTAACAATGACGGGACTCCTGGGGAATCCGACATTCATTGGTACATGGTTTGGTTTAAGGCTAACTGTGAATTAGGCCAGAGAAGCTAGGTAATGCTCTGCATCGATCGCTGCGCGGCAACCGGAACCAGCTGCGGTGATGGCCTGCTGGTAGTGGCTGTCCACCAGGTCGCCAGCAGCGAAAACACCATCAAGGTTGGTGCGGGTGGAAGGCTCCTGAACCAAAACGTAGTTGGAAGGATCAACCTCGACCTGACCTGCGAGGATTTCAGAGCGTGGATCATGGCCGATGGCAACGAACATGGCGGTGACATCCAAGACGGAATCTTCACCAGTGACGGTGTCGTTGAGCTTCAGACCGCTGACCTTGCCGTCTGCCTCGATGACCTCTTCGACAGTCTTGTTGGTGACGAAGCGAATCTTCTCGTTCTTCTGAGCACGCTCCAGCATGATGGCGCTGGCGCGGAACTCTTCGCGGCGGTGCACGATGGTGACACTGCGAGCGAACTTGGTGAGGAAGGTTGCTTCCTCCATCGCGGAGTCGCCACCACCGATCACGGCGATGTCCTGATCGCGGAAGAAGAAACCATCGCAGGTTGCACATGCAGAAACGCCGCGGCCGAGCAGTTCCTGCTCGCCCTTCACACCCAAGTAGCGAGGTGCAGAACCCATGGACAAGATGACAGCACGCGCGTGGTACTCATCGTCGCCGACCCACAGCTTCTTGATGTCGCCGGTGAGATCAACGCGGTCGACAAGCTCCATGTGCATGTCGGTGCCGAAACGCTCGGCCTGAGCGCGCATGTTTTCCATGAGCTCTGGGCCCAGGATTCCCTTTTCAAAGCCTGGGAAGTTTTCCACGTCAGTAGTGGTCATCAAAGATCCACCGTATTCATAGCCCTCGAACATGATGGGGTTGAGGTCAGCGCGGGCTGCATATACTGCTGCGGTATAGCCAGCTGGACCGGAGCCGATGATGGCGACATCATGAATCTTTGGTGCTACGGCAGATTGTTCTTCAGACATTGTTTCCCTCAAAGTAGTAAACGTAAAAGTGCAGCATCACGTGCACCATTCACCCTAGTTGTGAACTCACCGTTTTCAACGTCAGACACTTTGAAAAACTTCCATCAGTTGCTTTCGCACTGTATGGAGCCATCTTCGGGCCCGAAGAAATCTGCATGTAAAAGGGCGCGCAACGCTTTGCGTGCGCGCCCTCGGCGTGATTTAACGGTACCTACTTTGATTCCTTCGATTTCGGCCACATCTTCTACGGTGTAGCCGCCGAGGTCGACAAGTATTAAGGCGATGCGTTGATCGGGGTGTAATTGGTCGATGGCGGATCGAATTGTCATGGCGACATCGAGGTAGCCCAAGGGGTCGGTGGCTAGGCGAGGATCTTTTTCTAAATCGATTGTTGGTTCGTTAAGGATGGGGAATTCTACTTGGGAGCGGTGGGTAGCCCAATCGAAGCCGCTATTCAGGACAAGTTTGTGGAGCCACGTGCCGAGAGCTGCTTCTGCTCTATAAAGGTGCATGTTTCGGCTGGCGCGAAAGAGAGCTTCTTGGAGAATGTCTTGGGCGTCTTCTGGTTTCCGCCCGTATTTTCTGGCTGCCTGCATCATATGTCGTTCGTGGCGGTGAATGATGGTGGAAAATGCCCTGGAGTCGCCAGATATAAACTGTTTGACGAGTTGGGTATCGCTTAGGTCATGGTTTTTAGGCAGTACTGTCATAAGATCCCCCGCAGGTTGAGGGACACACCCCGTATCCCTTATGCGGCTTAGTATGGGCAGATTTTCCATTGAGAGATACTTCTCGGCGCCCACTCAAGTGGGAGGTGTCGCTGAGGTGCTACATACTTTGAGGGCTCTTCTTTCTGGAAAATACCTGTGAGCTGAAGCTATATATAAATTAAAAACGCCCGCCTTCAGTTAGTGAAACTGAGGGCGGGCGCACCTTAATGGGGGTCAATCACAAACGCGTAATTTACCAACCAACAAGTTGTACTTCAGCGATCTGCATCTGTGGATTGGTGTCTGAGGTTTGTGAGGAACGAACCTCATCGACCAGAATCACCACGGATTCCACCTGACCCGGAAGCTTGGAGGAATCGCGGATGCTGTGGCTGAGACTGCGGCCGGAATAATCCACGGTGCCGATCTCGATGCCTTCCGACAGGGAGTGTGGTGAGGCGTCGTTGAATGCGTAGATCTTCACGGTCGAGGTCACGTTGCTGTCGGAGCCGGTGCCGGTGGTCAAGATGACGCGGTCGAGGCGGGCAGGCGTGGACAGGTCAACTAGGAGGCCGTCGCCGCCGGTGGAGGTCCATGCGGTGGAGGTGTTGCCGTCGGTGACGTCGGTGACATCTGTTCCTGCACCGTCATCCCACGTGCGGGCTTGATCCAGATCCAGGTAGACCGGTGGCCCCACAGGTTCTGGTGTTGCAGAGGTGGTGGCTTCAACAGAGGCCAACGGGGATTGTTCGTTGGTGCTGCTGCCGAAGAAGCTGGTGAGGAACGCGGTACCGGCGGCCACCAGGGAAACCAAGATGATCACCACAGCGGCGATGGCTGCCATGCCCTTGACGGTGTAGTCGGAGGCACCGAAACCATCACGTGTCGCAGGCTTTGGTGTCTTTTCCTTCTTCACCACAAGGTGGGTTGGTTCCTCGGTGAACAGTCCGCAGGTGCGCATCGCCATGGCAAGTGATGCGTAATCGGGATTGTCTTCTGTAGCTAGCCCCTGGGCTTCAGTGACCATTGCCTTGACGTCGCTGGGAGCGAGGGTCGCGTCGATAAGCATCTCGGCGGCCGAGGCCAGGGACTTGGCGTCGCGGAGCTCTGAGGCATCGGGCAAAATCGCCGGGAAGGCGAGGACGGCATGGCCGTCGGTGTTGATGCGGATGCGGCACTTGTTGTCCAAGCCGGCCGGGATACCCATCTCGTGGGCCTCGCCGATGGTTTCAGTTAGTTCCGCGAGCGCGAACGCGGCGGCGCGGGGATCGGCACCGGATTCCGCGACGGCGCTCAAGCTGGAGCCAGGCACCCAATCGGCCACAATGAGGCAACCGTTGCGGTACGCCTCGGAGTGGATGTTGGGGGCTACCGCCAAGCTGCCCAAGCTGGCCAGCTTCTTGGTGCGGCGCTGCACCTCGTAGGCGATGCCCGCTGCGGCTGCCGAAGACAGTGGCGCAAATGGGGCGTTGCCGGAAGTATCCACAAAGATCAGCGCGACTTCCTTGCCGGTGGCGATCTCGCGGGCCTGCCAGAAACGCGCGCCTTGGACGCCGCCGTGATCGGCGAGCAGACGGAAACGACCGTCGCCGACTGGGGCGCCGGGAACCAGGCGAGGTCCGCGGACAATACCGGCGGACATCGGTGGCGGCACAGGGGTTGCTGCGAACTCGCTTGGCGCGACCAGCTGGGTGGAGAAATCCTGCTCGGAGACTTCGCCGACATCCAAAGAGATCTTGGTATTCGGGCGAATAAACCGGCTCAAACCTGGGATGCGGGTCAGTGCCTGGCCCAAGTTTTGGACCTCCGGCAAACCAGAACGTGACAACACGATGCCGGTGACGAAGATGAAGAAGACACCCAACACAGCCAGGTACAACAAGTAGCCTACGGAGCTTAGAGTGCCCAGCAAGAAATCGCCCACGACGGCTTGAATCAGCCACCCCAACGCCCATGCTGCTGCTGCACCAACCGCCGCAGAGCCCAACGCCCACAGGGAGGTTTTAGCCAAAGAGCGCATACCCAACAGGCCGAGTTTGTTGCGCAACAGATACGCGCCGATGACCGCGCCGGTGATGAAACTGAAACCGTTGGCCGCACCAAGAAGCACCACCACACGCTCCGGGGAGCTCGACAGCAGCGGTGCCAACAGGGAAAGCACGACCTTGGTGGCGGTGATGCCGGCGATGATGAAGGTTGGGGTCCAGACCTCTTCACGCGCATAAAACACACGCAGATGTAGCAGCACCAAAGCGTAAGGAATCAGCGTGAAAGCAGAGAAGCTCAGAGTCCAACCAAGGATGTTGGCGGCGTTGGCATCGAATTGGCCGTAGGCAAAAAGGCCATTGGCAATAGGGACACCGAAGGCGGTGAAGAACACCACGATGGGGATCAGTGCGATGAAGGTTAGCTTGGAACCCAACTGAAGGTCAGAGACTACTGCCCTATCATCGCCGTCTGCCGCGTTGCGGGACAGTCGCGGCATAATCGCGGTGAGCAAGGTGACGCCGATGATGCCATAAGGAACTTGCAGCAACATCCAGTGCTGCTGATAAATAAACGGCGCAGCATCGTCTGCAATCGACGCAATGCGAGTGGTGATGATGTAACCGAACTGGGAGATTGCCACGTACACGATGATCGCCATCGCCATGCCACCGAATTGCTTCAAACGCGCATCGATACCCCACAGAGGGCGCATATCAATGCCCGCGCGACGCAGGTACGGAATCATGATTAGACACTGTGCAACCACACCAAGGGTGGTGCCCACGCCGAGGAAAATGATCTGCGGATCAAAAATGCCCACCTGCTCATGCGGGTGCAAACGCGCAGGCAGCACCATGTACACGCCCAGCACGGTCAAGGTGATCACATTGTTGACAACAGGTGCCCACGCGCCGGGTTTGAACACTTCACGGGTGTTCAACACAGCCATGAACAGGGCAAACAGGCCGTAGAAGAAAATCTGTGGCAGCAGCCAATACGCAAAGGCCGTGGACATGACCACGTTGACTTGTCCCTCAGAGGACAGCATCATCCGTGTCAGCAGCGGCGCGCCGATAATCGACAGGATGGTGACACCACCCAGCAGCGTCACCGACAGGGTGAGCAGCCGCCTGAAGAACCCGGAACCGCCGTCGGCGTCTTCTTTTTCCGCGCGGGTAAGGACCGGAATAACCAGCGATGTCAGCACCGCACCCAACACGATTTCAGTGATCAGGTTGGGCAGCGTGTTGGCAGTGTTGAACGCCGAAGCGATGGCCGGCGACAGCGCCGCACCAATCATCACGGTGCGCAGGAAACCGGTGATACGACTCAGCAGCGTGGCTATTGCCATGGAGCCAGTCGAGCGCACCACATCAGAATCGGAGGTGTGCTTTTCTGGTTCCGGTTCTGCCGGGCGCGTCTGGGCTGCCTGGGTGGCGGATGCCGTAGGCGAGTTTTTCAAACTCGAGCGATCACCATCCGTGCGTGCGACAGCCTTCTTGCGCGCCTCGGGCACAGGCGCCGGCGGTGCTGGAGCAACGATCCTGCCACGCAGGCCGGACTGCTCCGAATTATTCGAAAGCGAAGAACTCACTTGTTGACCATTCATGTACGAGTGCGCGCCTTAACGGCGAGCACGGCGAAAATAACTATGCGATACGTTAGTGGGTTGGTGGCGGTTTGGGCGATCCCGTACCGGGCGAGCGCTTTTCGACGTTTCGTTTCTTCCGTATAAACAACAACCCTCCTACTGCCAGAATGCCCGCTGCCACGAAAAACAGCGTGGTGCCCAAATTCGGGCGAGGCTGGACAGTAATTTCCACAGGTTCACTAATGGTGGCCCCATCTGGGGATGCCAACCACAACGTGAGATCAGTGCGCAGATTGTCATCGGGCAAATCCGCAGTCATCTGCAAGGTGATGGAACCCTGCGCCGGAATACGAACCACACCCGGAGTATTGATGTGCGCATCCTGATTTCCGGAATACAAAATCTGAGTCTCCGCGGGCAATGGCAAACCGTTTTGCGCCACAATCAACAACGGAGACGATTCCGAGGTTCGGGTATACACATTTCCCGGCGGCAACAACGCCACAGAGCTACGCAGCTTCTGCAGAGTATCGCGGTTGCGATTAAGTAATTTATCGGCAGCAGAGGTTGCCTGGGTGTGGCGAGCTAACGAACGACGCTCACTGATACTCAACGCGCGCAGCAGATCTTGCCGCAGCGGTGCTGTAAACCCATAACGGGTCAGTGCAATGCTGGGATCATTGGACATGATGCCAGTGAGATCATCGATGTACTCCGCCTGCTGAGTGGTTCGCAGAATTTCGGTTTCCGTCAATGACGCAGGATCGTCGTAGGGTGCACCAAAAGCAGTGTCATCCGGTGGAGTTGTTGCTGTGGCCAAAGTATTTCTTTGTTCCGCATTGGCAGTGACATATTGCTGCAGGGAAAAAGGTCGGGCGGAGCCGTCGGCAAGCAAAGCCCCGGTGGTCTCAAGCAACATCGCGCCGTCTTCGGCGCCCAGCACCGCGCTCGGCATGATCAACACGGGAGAGTCTTCATCGCCGTTGTCCACCGTCAAGCGCAGCGCCGCCTGGCCGGTGAGATTGCGGGCGCTCTCAGAATCCATGGCGTAGTCATAACGCGAATCCGGATTGGAATAGCCCACAGTCTCAGGGTTTTGTCCCAAGGTAGCCAAGGTTGCCGATAACGATCCCTGATACGACACCCCAGTTATTCCCGGAGCCAAAGAGTGGAACCGATCCGCGCTCGTTGTGCGCCACACCGTGTTATCAGAAACCAACACGGACACCGTTGACATAGGGGTTGGCGGCGTCACCGTGCCTGGCGTTGGCTTAGGGTTATCCAATGCGCTTTGCTCTGTGGCATCAGGGGCAGCAACCAACTCCTCTGACTGCACCTCCCACGCCTGATCCGGATTAAGCGTTACTTCCGCCCATCCGAGATCACCCACGGTGGAGGGCTCCACAAAACCATTTCCAGGAATCACCACATTGGATTCCGGAATAACACCCAACACTTCTTCAAAGGTGGTGACACCTCGCTGTAGCGCCTCGCGCATCAACCACTGATTACCGGTTTGGCTCACTGCATTTAGATCAGCATTCGCCCACGGCAACGCCACGGTGCACGAGGTGGCTGTGGCCTGTCGGAGTTTCTCCAAGAAAATGGCAGCGTTTTCCGCACCCGTGCCCGCGACACCATTGGTGGGTTGATTATCGGCAGTCCACAACTCACGAAGCCGCTGATTCTGCCGCACCGTACTGGGACGAGTATCGGTCACGGTGTAACCGCCGGTCATGCGATCCACCACATCAAGAAGCTGCGGATCAATAGCAAGGCACGTGGCTTGCTGCACGGCGGGTGAAGACTGGAGGTAGGCGTCGATAAGCTTTTGCAAACGACCGCCCTCATCCAACTCGCCCGCAAGCGCGTCGGAACTGACCAGCAAAGGCGGCTCTTCCGGCGCCTCGCCGGTCTCACCACCCAACACATTCGTCTGGGCTGATATCGGGTAAATCATCGTCGTGGGGGTGGCGGTGTCTTCTGTATCAGTTGTATCGCTGAGGACTGGCAGAAGGAAACGCTGCGAATCCAAATGCTGCGCCACCCCATCAAGCTGCCCCGACAACGCCAACATCGTCGGATAAGAACCCGGCTGAGAAATCGACAAACTATCGGTAGAAATCTCCACCTCAGTCTCAACACTCTCCCCCGGCTCCAACTCATCATCAAGAGTCACCATCGCGCCGAAGTAGCCATAATTATTATCCGTCGCCGCCACCCGAGCACTCGCCATATCAAACGACGCCTCCGCACGACGCGCCTGCAACGTAATATTGCTCAACGTCTCCGACGAACGATTAGTCACCCGAACCTGCGCCTTAAAAGACTCCCCCACCTGCACAGTTAGATTGCTATTCGGCATGACAAAATCCGAGATCTCTACATCCACACCAGAAAGCTCATCATCAGCCCGCGCATTCGGATTCACCCACAACTCCGACACCGCCGGATCAGAAGGATCCAACGGAATCGGCAACGCATGAACAGGTGAAGCGCTAAAACCCACCACAGTGATGGCGGTCAGCGCTGAAACGAGGCGAAGAGTTTTGGCTTTGGGGTTCGGGTTGGGGTTCGGAATCACCTTGGGGTGGACCTTCCCTCCGCCTTTTCCTTCAAAGCAAACTCAGGCAACAAATCATGCGCCTGCCTAGCCAACTTCCGCTCATCCGCAAAAGCCAAATGCTCAATCAACTGATTCGCCGGAATCCACGCCACCTCAGTGACTTCTGGATCCTCATCATTCAAATCGCCATCAACATAACGCAACAAATGATGATGCACCGTCTTATGGATCCGCTTCCCTTCCGAAACGAACCAATAATCAATCACACCCAACTCAGTGAACACCTCACCGTGGATGCCGGTCTCCTCCCACACCTCACGCTCAGCAGTCGCAGCCTTATCCTCACCAGGCTCAACATGGCCCTTCGGCATCGACCACAACAAACGACCACGACGATCAAGGCGACCAATCAACGCAACATAAATCTTCGACAGATCAACCTCATTGTTAGCGTTGACCGCCTCAGCCAAACCTGACACCACGAGACCACCTGCGGAAGTCTCATCAGAAGTAACCAAACGGGACTGCTGCCACGCCTGATTCACCCTCGTGTTGGAACGCCTCCTGGTTGGAGACCTACGACCCTTACCCCTGCGGTTGTCCTGAGACTTCTGCTTATTCGACTGAGAGGTTTGGGTTTGGGTGTTTTGCTGGGAGTTTTGGCTGTTCTGGTTGTTTTGACTGTTTTGGCTGTGTTGTTGGGTGTTGTTGCTCTTCGGGTTCCTGCGGGACCGACGGCGCTTTGGCCTCTGAGAGGTTTTCTCAGAAGCTTGGCCCTGATTTTGGCCCTGCTGGTTCTGCTTTTGGGGTTGGGCCTGTTGGCTTTGTGGCTGGGCTTGGGGCTGATTTTGGGTTTGCTGCCCCTGTTGTCCCTGCCTGTTTTGGTTTGGGTTTTGGTTCTGACCTGAAGGACGGCGAGAACGGCGGCGGCGCCTGCGTTTAGGCGCTCCGCTAGTAGTCCCCTCGGGTTTCAAGTCACTCATTCAACCAATCGTATCGTGAGAGGTGGGTATTCGGTATTAATGAACCGCCCGGGGGTTAATTGACTCGCGTAGTGAGGGGTTCGGCGCCGTGTCGGCTGCTCAGATGCAAATCCCCACCACAAATCCCGAATTTTTGCGATTCTGTGGTGGATCCTTGCATTTTTGAGCCCTCAACGCGCGAAAATACACCACAAATACGTTCGATTTACTGATTTGTGGTGGATCCTTGCAATTGCTAAAAATGGCCCTCAAAACTCGACTCGCTGTGTGGCTTTCTAACGAGCTAACCTGTACTGATGCACCCTTTTACCCGTTCTTTGGCTGCGGGGCCTTAAACGGGCTCCTACGGTGCAAAGTGCGAAAACTTATTCTAATTTCACATTTAGAGCAGTTTTTGCCCACACTTCTACTGGGTAGACTCAGATTCGTGAATTCCCAGGATGCTCAGAACCAAGTTCCCCCACAGAAAGTGGACCAGGAAGTAGACCGCCTTGCTTTAATGGCGCGCGCTCACCAGGCAATTGGTGAGCTTTCAGACATCCTTGTGCCCCTAGCGGCAGCATTTTCCAGCAAGGGACACTCCCTATATTTGGTGGGCGGTTCCGTGAGGGATGCTTTCTTAGGTGAGTTGGGGCATGACCTTGATTTCACCACGTCGGCACGCCCTGAGGAGACAAAGGCGATCCTGGATGATTACGCCGATGTGGTGTGGGATACCGGAATTGCGTTTGGCACCCTTTCTGCAGAAAAGCATGGTCAGCAGATCGAAATCACGACATTCCGTTCTGATCTCTATGACGGAAACTCCCGCAACCCTGAAGTGACCTTCGGTGACACCTTGGAAGGCGATCTGATTAGGCGCGATTTCAAGGTCAACGCCATGGCTGTGGAGATCCAAGCCGATGGTGAATTAACTTTCCACGATCCAGTGGGTGGCTTGGAAGATCTACTTACCCACACTTTGGATACCCCAGCTACTCCGGAACAATCATTCAATGATGATCCTCTGCGAATGCTGCGCGCTGCCCGCTTTGTTTCCCAACTGAATTTCACCCTTGCACCACGAGTTATTACCGCCATGACTGAAATGGCGCAGCAGATTACTCGGATCACTGTGGAACGCATGCAGGTTGAGTTGGACAAAATGATCCTTGGCAAAAACCCTGAGGCTGGCATTGACCTCATGGTGGAGTCCGGTATCGCGCAGATTATTTATCCGGAGATCCCTGCGATGCAGATGACTCAAGATGAACACATGCAGCACAAGGATGTGTACGCGCACTCGTTGCAGGTGATGCGCCAAGCGATTGATCAGGAAGAAGATGGCCCTGACCTGGTACTTCGTTGGGCTGCTCTGCTTCATGATTGCGGTAAGCCAGATACTCGTGACTTCAATGAGGAAGGCCGCGTGAGCTTCCATCAGCATGAGGTAGTTGGCGCCAAGCTGGTGAGGCGACGGATGCGCAAGCTGAAGTACTCAAAGCAAATGGTCGGCGATGTCGGGCAGTTGGTGTTCCTGCACATGCGTTTCCATGGTTTCAGCGAAGGCCAGTGGACGGATTCTGCAGTGCGTAGGTATGCCGCAGATGCGGGTGAATTGCTGCCACGTTTGCACAAGTTAGTGCGTGCTGATTGCACCACAAGAAATAAAAGGAAGGCAGCACGACTGCAAGCCACCTACGATCATTTGGAAGAGCGCATCGCGGAGATCGCCGCAAAGGAAGATCTTGCCAGGGTGCGCCCAGATTTGGATGGCAATGAGATCATGGAGATTCTGAACATCCAAGCCGGACCTGAAGTGGGTAAGGCGTGGGCGTTTTTGAAGGAGCTTCGTTTGGAGCGCGGTCCTTTGGATCGTGAAGTTGCCATCGCAGAGCTGAAGAGCTGGTGGGAAGGAGAAAACAATGAGTGATTTTTATGCCGACAGGTTGTTTAACGCGATGGAGCGCAATGAGGTAGCTCCAGGCATGTTGTTGGTGGCTGCGCCCGATATGGCGTCGGAGGATTTTGAGCGCAGCATCGTGTTGATCATCGAGCATTCTCCTGCCACCACTTTTGGTGTGAACATTTCTTCACGTTCCGATGTTGCTGTGGCCAATGTGTTGCCCGAGTGGGTGGACCTCACCTCGAAGCCACAGGCACTGTACATCGGTGGGCCGTTGAGCCAGCAGGCTGTGGTTGGTTTGGGCGTGACCAAGCCGGGCGTGGATATTGAAAATTCCACCAGCTTCAACAAGCTCGCCAACCGCCTGGTGCACGTGGATCTGCGTTCTGCACCTGAAGATGTGGCTGATGATCTTGAGGGCATGCGCTTTTTTGCGGGCTACGCGGAGTGGGCTCCGGGCCAGCTCAACGAGGAAATTGAGCAGGGTGATTGGTTCGTCACACCTGCGTTGCCGTCGGACATTATCGCGCCGGGCCGCGTCGATATTTGGGGCGACGTGATGCGTCGACAAGCAATGCCTTTGCCGTTGTATTCCACGTTTCCGTCGGACCCTTCAGATAATTAGATGAGTTCCGAAAATTTAAAAGAAATTCGCGGCGGAATCGGTGAGACTTTAACGGTCGGTTTGGGGCTGATTCCGCTGGGTTTGGCCTTTGGGCTGTTGATGGTCCAGACAGGTTTCGCCTGGTGGTGGACGCCGATTTTCTCCTTCGTGATCTATGCCGGTTCGATGGAATTTCTGGCAATCGGCATGGTCACCGCAGGTATCGGCCCGTTTTCGGCGGCGGTCGCTGGTTTCATGGTGAATTTCCGCCACATTTTCTACGGTCTCACCTTCCCACGCCACCGCATCAAGTCCGGCGCCGGCCGCGCCTATTCCACCTACGCGCTTACCGACGAGTCCTACGCCATCGTGTCAGCCCGCCCACCTGGCGATATCAGTGGCACGCGGGTGCTTACCGTTCAAATTTTGTGCCAAGCTCTGTGGGTTATCCCAGGAATTATTGGCGCCTTGGTTGGTCAAGTGCTGCCCGATGATCTAAAAGGCATGGATTTTGCCCTGACCGCGCTGTTTGTGGTGCTGGCGTGGGAGGCATTCAAAAATAACAAGGATTATTCGCTGCCATTATTCGCGGTGGTATTGGCTCTGGTTTCCGGTTTTGTGGCGCCCGAGCAGATGCTGGTTATCGCTTTGACCACGTACTTTTTGATCCTTCTTCTCCGCGTCCGCTTCCCCAACCTGGACAAGAAACTGGAGATCAGGACTTCCCATGAGTGAGTTTGGCCTGCCAGAAGGCGTCACGCTGCTCAACGTCGCCGCCGTGTTGATCCCCATCGCGATCATCACCTTGCTGCTGCGCATCTTCCCCTTCGCCGCGATGAAACGCGTCAACAGCAACCAACTCATGGGAGTTTTGGGGCGCACAATGCCAGTCGGAGTGATGGTCGTATTGGTCATTTACACGCTCTTTGGCCAGGTCAGTGCGCCAGGTGGTGTGGGTGCTTCACTGATCGCGGTGGCATTCACCGCGCTGCTGCACTGGTTGAAAGGCTCCGCCGGGCTGTCCATCGTCGGTGGCACCTTGGCCTACATGTTTCTGGTCAACGTCGTTTTTTAAAAGATGCTTCTCGACGCAAAAAGCCGCCCCCTCACCGTGAGCATTACGGTGAGGGGGCGGCTTTAAACTTTTCAGGGGTTTATGCAACAACCTTGTAGCCAGCCTCAACGACAGCAGCCTTGACAGCCTCGTCGGTGAAGTCTTCGCCGGTAACCTGCACGGCACCGGTTTCTAGGGTGACGTCCACAGCGGTGACGCCAGCAACCTCTCCGACCTCTTCCTTTACGGAGGAGACGCAGTGTCCACAAGTCATGCCTTCGACGGTGTAGTTCTTGATAGCCATATTATTGGCCCCTTTCTGTCGGGTATCTTCTAACAGCAGACAATATACCCCACTAGGGTATACTGCAAGTGGTTAATTTAACCCAGGGAACTTCGCTCCCGCTTCCAGCCACAGGCCTTCAAAAGTCTCCGCGGAGATAACAACCGCCTTGATATCGGGGAAATCCGCATAGGTATCTGGATGGGGAACCACTTCATTTGGCTCGTTATTCAGCTGGAAATTAGATCCGCCAATAACACCTGCACCAGTAACGACATCCCCTTCGGCAGTTCCTGCTAGTTCAATAATGCGCTGCATTTTGCACATCTGCACGCCGCCTTGAGCCTCAGATGGGGGAAGCTCCTGCATCTCTGCGATATGGATGGCGGTTGGGTGTCCAGGGATTTCAATTTCGGTGCGCACGATGATCGTTTTCGACATGCTCTTTAGCCTACGGATGAAATTTTTCAGACGGTAATGTCGGAATCCTCCACCTGAGGGGCTAGGTTTGAAGTGTGGTTAATTACGCATTCGTTATTGCAGGTTCAGAAGCTACCGGCGGCGCCGGCATCCAGGTTGATTTGAAGACCTTCCAGCATTTAGATGTTTATGGCATTGGTGCCATCACATGCTTGGTGGCCTTTGATCCTAAAGACAACTGGAATCACCGTTTTGTCCCGGTTGATGCGCAGGTTATCGCTAATCAGATTGAGGCCGCCACCGCAGCGCACGATCTTGATGTGGTGAAGATCGGTATGTTGGGTACTCCTGCAACGATCGATACTGTGGCAACCGCTTTGGAGGAAAACAGCTTCAAGCACGTTGTCCTAGACCCGGTACTGATCTGCAAGGGCCAGGAGCCCGGCGCGGCACTTGATACTGACACTGCCCTTCGCGCGAAGGTGCTGCCACAGGCAACCGTGGTTACTCCAAACAACTTCGAGGCCACCACCCTGTCTGGCCTAGACAAGCTGGAGACCATCGACGACCTGAAGGAAGCAGCCCGCCTCATTCATGAGCAAGGACCTCAGTACGTCGTTGTTAAGGGTGGCATCGACTTCCCAGGCGACAACGCTGTGGACGTACTTTTCGACGGCACCGACTACCACGTGTTCTCTGAACCAAAGATCGGCGACGAGCGCGTCTCCGGCGCTGGCTGTACCTTCGCAGCTGTCATCACCGCAGAGCTGGCCAAGGGCAACTCTGCCGTTGATGCAGTGACCACCGCTAAGCGCGTAGTCACCCGCGCAGTGAAGGACGCTGTCGCATCCAACGCACCGTTTACCTCTGTGTGGTTGGCGGAAGACAACAAGTAGAAATCTTAAACAAGCTCCCTTTTTGCGCGTTAAAAGCCGCATAAAGGGAGCTTTGCTATTGGATTTCAAACAGTCGTTGAAGGTGCAAAGCGTTGTTACAATTAGTTATGTCTGAAAATTCAACACCGATTTTCAAAGTTTGTACAACAGCGGAACTCCGGGCTGAACGACAAGAACTACTTGAACGGATGCGTCCCTTTAACCTGGAACAGATGCATCGCCTCTACGATGCAGATTTATTGAGCGTGGAAGAATCAGAAATGCTTGATAACTACAGGTCATTGGCTTGGCTCATTGACGGAGAAATTTTGTAGAAGAAAAACAAAAATGCCCCGGTCTTCACAAAAGTGAAGTCCAGGGCAAGTTCCTTTAAAAAACTGCTTAAACCAGCAATCCAATCACAAGGAACACCACTGCGAGCAGCGGGAACGTGCCTTGCTTGAAGGCTGCACCACGCTTGTCGGGTGAGCTCAAAGCCAACACTGCAGCGGCTGCCAGCATGGAACCGGTGCCAGCGAGTGCGAGGGCTGCGCCGATGCCAGTTGAACCAGCGAAGAGGAACGCAACACCCACGCCGGCGATGACTGCCAGGAAGAAGTTGTAGAAGCCTTGGTTGTAGGCCATCTCCTTGGTGTTTTCGGCGTCGATTTCGGTGGTGCCGAAAACTCCACGTGCTTTCTCACTAGTCCATGCGAATGATTCCATGTAGAAGATGAAAACATGCAGTAGAACTGCGAGGATGGCGAAAACTGCTCCGATAATGATCATGTGAGATCCTTTTAAATCAGGGGTCTAATGGGCCTTAAACGTTTAGAAACGAATGAGCACTTTTCCGGCACGGCCAGGCTCGCTGGAGGCGCGCACGGCCGAGACGATGTCAGCGGCATCAAAGGTGGAATCAACTGGAAGGGTCAATGTTCCATCAAGTATGCGCGCAATGAGCTCGCCGAACAACTGGGTTTTCTTCTCTGCTGGCATTTCGCGGCTGACTTTGCTTCCCCAGAAGCCCTTGACGGTGATGTGCTTGAAGATGACGGGGCCGGATGGGATTTCCATGATTGGGTTGCCCATGGCGCCGAAGGAGACGAGGGTGCCGCCTTCGCCAAGCAGTTTCACCAGGTCAGCTGCGGAGGATCCACCGACGGAATCAAGTGCGACGGCGATGCTTGCGCCACCGGTGATGTCTTCGACCTGCTTTTCCCAGCCTGGGGTCTCAGTGGAAACGACGCCGCTGATGTTTTGAGCAGCGAGTTCTTGGACACCGGCGTCACGGCGGACGAGACCAACGACATGGATGCCGCGGGATTCTGCCAGCTGTGCGAGCATGCGGCCGACGGCACCGTTTGCGGAGTTTTGGATCAGCCACTCCCCTGGTTTCATATCCAGGAAATCAAGAAGGCTGATGGCGCTGAAAGGCATTGCGACGAGCTGAGCTGCGCTTTCGTCGGAGAGCTGTTCTGGTACGGGAATGAGGCCGGAGGCGTCGACAAGCGCGTACTCCGCCCAGATGCCAAAGCTGGTGCCGGACGCAACACGCTGACCGACCTGCAAACCTTCGACGCCCTCGCCCAGGGCGTCGACGATGCCGACTGCCTCGGTGCCTGCGGCGGCCGGCAGATCTGGGACGAAGCCGTAAGAGCCCTTCACGGTCCACAAATCATGGTTGTGGATGGTTGCCAGCGTCACTTGAATACGAACCTGACCTGGGCCGGGAGTGGGAATTTCCTTCTCGGTAATCTGTAGGACGTCGGCGGGGTCGCCGAAAGTGTTGTGAGTGATTGCGCGCATGGTGGTGTTCCTCTCATCGCAATAGAAAATGGGTTCGCTATATGAACACCAAGCGTACTTTTTCCATTCCCCCGTGACGGCCGAGCAGTAAACTTGCAGGTCAATGCAACTTTTTAACCGTAGAAAGTTATGGCCAAAGACTGGCAATAGGTTAAGAACTTGCGTTAGGATAGCCTAATGCAATCTATTCGAACGACCTTCAGGTCGCTTTCACGCAGCGCAGTTATCGTGGGTACCGTTTTGGCTTTGGGTATCGCAGGATGTTCCACGGCCAGTGATGAAGCCACAAGCACCAGCGACGATGTAGCTGTCGGCGGCCGCCTATTTTCTACAGCGGATTCCGCCACCGCCGCTCTGGGAAGCGACGCCGAACCAGGCCAATTCCCCCGCACCGTTGTGCATTCACGCGGCGAAACTACCCTTGAGCAGCAGCCACAACGAGTCGTGGTTCTCGACAGCGGTGAAATCGACCAGGTTTTGAGCCTCGGCGTGACTCCCGTCGGCATCGCCAGCCCGAAAGACGCCTCCAGCCAGCCCGCTTACCTCGAAAATCAGCTGGCAGATGTACAAACTGTGGGCACCACGAGTGAGCTCAATTTCGAAGCCATCGCCGCCCTCAAGCCTGACCTGATTCTGGGCAGCAAGCTGCGCGTCGACGAATCCTACGATCAGCTCTCCCAAATCGCACCAACCGTGCTGAGTATTCGCCCCGGATTCCCCTGGAAGGAAAACTTCCTCCTCACCGCCGACGCGCTCGGTCTCGAGGGCAAAGCCGTCGAGGTTCTCAACGAGTACCAAACCCATGTCGATGCAGTCCGCGAGACCATCGACGGCAGCCCAGAAATCTCACTCGTCCGCTTCATGCCTGGTCGCACCCGCCTGTACGGAAACCTCTCTTTCATCGGTGCAATCCTTAAGGACCTGGGGCTTTCTCGCCCAGAGATCCAAAATATCGACGATCTTGCCGTGGAGATCTCCCCCGAAAACATCACCGATGCCAACGGCGACTGGATTTTCTACTCCACCTACGGCAAGCCCGAGGCCACCGAGCAGGACAACATTTTGTCCAACGAGCTGTGGCACAACCTCCCCGCCGTCCAAGAAGGTCATGCCCTGGAGGTCAATGACGAGAGCTGGTTCATGGGGTTGGGTCCTCTCGGCGCCAATGAAGTGCTCGACGACATCGAAAACATCCTCGGATCCTAGCCCCTCGACCCCGCAATTGAGCTGGTCAGCGCCTTGCAGTTTGTGCCGCGCTTAATTGCTTATCGACGTCCCCATCCCCCTCGCCAATGCTTCGGCGAGGGGTTCTATTTATTGTGTGTGCTAGCCTTTTCGCAATCGTTCAGCCCGCCCCGACGTCAATGTTGGGAGTGGGCTGGCGCATTCCATTCCTGATGGCCGTGCCACTAGGGCTTATCGGCTGGTGGATCCGCACCGGTGCCCAGGAAAATGTACGCCCCGCATCCGAACGCCCCGAAGCTCCTATTAAGCAGGCATTGCGTACTGAGTGGAAGATGATGTTGCGGGTAGGTGGCTTTATCTCTTGCACCGGTCTGAGCTTCTACATTTTCACCACGTACATGACCACTTTCCTGCGCAGCACCGTCGGACTGGAGGGCACGTTAGTGCTGGCTGGAAACATCATCGCTCTCAGCATGGCAGCAATTGTGGCCCCATTTGTTGGCCGCGCAATTGATAAATTCCCCCGCCGGAACATCATGGCTTTCGCTACCTTAAGCACAGTAATTATGGCGATCCCGGCCTACATCATTGCAGGTCAAGGTACTTTGACTGCTTCTTTGATTGCGCAGGTAATGCTTGGAATCGGCGCGGTTACCGCTAACTGCGTTACCTCAGTAATGATGGCCGAGGTCTTCCAAGAGGTCACCCGCGGTACTTCCGCCGGCATTACCTACAACGTCACTTACGCAATCTTCGGCGGCTCGGCTCCATTTATCTCCACCGCATTGGTCTCCTGGACCGGCAGCCCGCTGGCCCCTGCGGTATACATGATCATCATTGCGCTCTTCGCCTTCACCGCGTCCCGCTTCATTCCTGAAACCTCCCCAGTTTTTGTCACCGCAACCCCGGCCATTAAGGCACCAAAGGTGCTGGTCAACCCGGGTTAAACCACGCTTTTCGACGAAAAAACCTGCCTCTTCACCAGGTATAAAATGGTGAAGAGGCAGGTTTTTAAATGTTCTTGGGTGCTTTAGGAGGCAACGATCTTGTAGCCGGCTTCCTCTACAGCAGCCTGGATCTCTGCATCGCTGAAACCTTCGCCACTGACAGCGACGTTTCCTGATTCTAGAGTGACGTCAACAGCGCTAACGCCATTAACTTCGCTTACCTCTTCAGTTACCGATGCCACGCAGTGTGCGCAGGTCATGCCCTCAACGGTGTAGTTCTTTAATGCCATGTCACTGGCCCCTTTCAGGTGAAGTACTCTCTCCCTCAAGGCTATACCCCTATGGGGTATAAGGGCAAGGGTGAGTTAATTCTCAGCTGCAAAGAAGGCGAGCAATTCCTCTGGAGTCAATCGCTGTTGAGGGTTTGCCCTATTGGAAGAAGTAAATTCCACACCTTCACTTTCCAATACTTCTTTTGGTGAGCGGGTTTCCTCAGCGTTTAACCATCTGAAACCATCTGAGATTGACCCATCTGTTCTTAGAACTCGATGAGCGTTTAGTACTGGGTGTTCAGCAAGATGGTTACCAATGGACTGAGCATTTGTTCCGGCTGCCACTGCAACATCTCCGTAACTCGCCCAATGACCTGCAGGGATTGAAGATACGATGGTGTGAACTTTATTCCACAACGGGGAAAGATCAAGGGGTAGAACTTCTGCCTCAAGCAACCGTCGTTACCCCAAATAACTTCGAGGCTTCCACCCTCTCCGGCCTTGAGAAGCTTGAGACCGTCGAGGACCTCAAGGAGGCTGCCCGCCTCATTTATGAGCAAGGCCCCCAGTACGTAGTCGTCAAGGGTGGCATGGACTTCCCCGGCGAGAACGCCGTGGATGTGCTTTTCGACGGATCCTCCTACCACGTCTTCTCTGAGCCAAAGATTGGTGAAGAGCGCGTTTCCGGCGCAGGCTGCACCTTCGCAGCTGTTATCACCGCAGAGCTCGCAAAGGGTGCTGAGGTTGTAGACGCAGTGGCAACCGCAAAGCGTGTGGTTACCCGTGCGGTTCAAGATGCTGTTGCATCCAACGCACCTTTTACCTCCGTATGGCTTGCTGAGGACAACAAGTAGAGTTTTAAAATACCGATCAAATCCCCGTGTTAGTGACTGCTAACACGGGGATTTCCGCTGCTTAAAGCACCTATTGCCTAAGTAGACCAATAGGTCTATGCTTCATAGAACAACTAGTTCATAAGTGATTAGTTTTAAGAATTTATTACCTCTCTACAGGAGAACCCAGCGATGGCCGTTTTTGATTTCCCTAACCCCGTTAACGAATATGCAGCTCGCTGCACTGCGGGTTTGGTTGTTTTGCTGAGCGCCGCCACGCTTTTTGCCTCTGGTGACCTTCGTATTATTTTGGCAAGCATCTTGACCTTCGGCTTCGCATTGCGCGTCGCCGGCGGACCCCGTTACTCCCCCTTTGGACGTCTTTCAGTACACGTACTTGTACCACTGCTGAAGAAAGCACCGATCCTGACCCCTGGCCCACCAAAGCGCTTCGCGCAGACCATCGGCCTGGGCTTTAGCGGTACTTCCCTTATCCTTATGGCCTTTGGATTTAACGTTGCAGCTTCCGTAGTCCTAGTCATGCTCATCGCAGCAGCCACCTTAGAATCCGTCTTTGGTATCTGCCTCGGTTGCTGGGGATTCGGCAAGCTCATGCGCTACGGCGTCATCCCAGAAGACGTTTGCGAGCAGTGCTTCCAGAAGGAATCCTCCCGCACCGGCTGGCTCGTTAGCCTGAAGTAGCACTTCGAATCTAAGACCACCAAATGGACATGTCCTTTGAGTGAATAGGACACAATGGAATGCATGTCCACGATTACTGATGCTGTATCCGCCCTGCGCACACTGCCTTCCCAGTCTGCGCAGGGTTTGGCTTTTGAAAAACTCATGGTCAACTTCATTAAGTCTGACCCCACTCTCTCCACTGAGTTTGATGAAGTCCATCGTTGGGTCGATTGGCCATATAACGGTGGCACCATGGATACTGGCATCGACTTAGTGGCTTATAACAAGGACGATGATGCTTATACGGCGATCCAGTGCAAGTTTTATCTTCCCACTACTTCCCTGGCAAAAGGACAGCTAGATTCCTTCTTTGAAGCCTCGGGACGCACTTTTGAAACCCCTGAAGGAACACGCTCCTTTAGCAATAGACTCGTTATTTCCACTACTGATAAGTGGAGTTCAAATGCGGAAAAGATGTTGGAGAACCAAACCATTCCAACTAACCGCATTGGTCTATCTGCAATTGCGGAATCCCCGATTGACTGGGATATTGCCTATCCAGGTTCTGAATTAACTATTAACCTGCAGCTTAAAGAGCCGTATAGCCCTCGTCCTCACCAGCAAACTGCTATTGAAAAAGCAATTGAAGGCTTCCAAACTCATGACCGTGGCAAGCTCATCATGGCTTGCGGTACCGGAAAAACCTTTACTGCCCTGCGTCTTTCTGAAGAGGTTGCGCGACTCAATGGCAATAAAGCTCGCATTCTTTTTCTAGTCCCTTCCATCAGCTTGCTTTCGCAAACACTCAAAGAGTGGACTGCACAAAAGACAATGGATCTTCGTCCTGTCGCCGTATGTTCTGACTCCAAGGTCTCCAAGGCTGCAGAAGATATTGCTGCTTATGATCTTGAAGTTCCGGTAAGTACTGATGGTGCATTGATTGCGGAAAAACTGGAGCATCGTAAGCGAGCAGCAGGATTGACCGTGGTGTTCTCTACTTACCAGTCCCTTCCTGCTGTTCACGCGGCTCAAGAAGCTGGGGCTGAGCCCTTTGATCTTGTCATCTGCGATGAAGCCCACCGCACCACAGGCATCACCTTGGCTGGAGAAGACCCTTCAAACTTCACCCGCATTCATGACGCTTCTTATATCAAGGCAGCAAAGCGGCTGTACATGACGGCAACCCCAAGGCTTTTCGACGACTCCGTGAAGGGCAAGGCTGCAGATCATTCAGCTGAAGTTTCTTCCATGGATGATGAAGCAATCTACGGACCCGAATTTCACCGGCTGGGTTTTGGGGAAGCAGTAGAAAAAGGCCTGCTTACTGACTACAAAGTTGTAGTGATGACAGTTGATGAGCAAGTTGCAGCCAGTGCCTTAACTGTTTTGGGTTCAACACCTGGTGAAGAACTCACTCTGGACATGACTTCCGCAATTATTGGCGCGTGGAATGGCTTGGCAAAGCGTTCGGGTAAAGAGCAAGACACCAAGACTGGTTTCTCAAGCTCTGACGCAGCAATGGAACGAGCTGTTGCATTTGCGCGAGACATTAAGACTTCTCAGCAAATCGCGGAGTCTTTTCCACGAGTTGTCAATGCTTATACGACTGAGCTTGAGGTTAAAAACGATGACGTAGATGAGCACAACCTCAATTTGAGCGTGGCATGCCAGCATGTCGATGGATCAATGAATGCGCTGGAACGAAACTCTCGTTTAACTTGGCTTAAAGCTCCTACCCAGTCAATGGAAACCAAGATTCTTACTAACGCGCGCTGCCTTTCTGAGGGTGTCGATGTACCGGCTTTGGATTCCGTAATCTTCTTTAATCCCCGTAATTCCATGGTGGATGTGGTTCAGTCGGTTGGCCGAGTTATGCGTAAATCTCCAGGTAAGAATTACGGATATATCATCTTGCCAGTTGCTGTTCCCCCAGGTGTTGCACCATCAGCTGCGTTAAATGATTCACGCCGCTTCAAGGTTGTATGGCAGGTTCTTAACGCCCTTCGTGCTCACGATGACCGTTTTAACGCAATGGTGAACTCCATTGCGCTCAATGAGGGAAATATTAAGGATCTACCTGTTGAGACTGAGCATACTGGCCCTACAAGTAAAGATAGAGATAACGCACCCTATGACAGTGCTGAATCCGCTACACAATACGTACTGTTCTCTTTAGAACAGTGGCAAGAAGCGATCTACACCAAGCTTGTAGATAAAGTTGGTACCCGAACCTACTGGGAAGATTGGGCAGATGATGTTGCTGACATCGCCCAAGCACAAATAACCCGTATTAAAGCGCTCTTAGACAATGCTTCACCAACGATCAAAGAAGAGTTCGAGCGATTTGTTGAAGGTCTACGTGGCAACCTCAATGAGTCCATCTCTGACGACGAGGCAATCAGCATGTTGTCACAGCATCTGATCACCGCACCAGTGTTTGACGCTCTATTTGCTGAATCAAGCTTCGCTAAGCAAAACCCTGTTTCCCAGGTTATGCAACGCATGGCAGATGCTCTTAATAGTGCTGAACTTAACTCTGAAACGGAAAAACTTGAGAAGTTCTATGACTCTGTTCGTATCCGTGCTGCTGAAGTAAGCTCCGCAGCTGGTAAACAAGCAGTAATTAAAGACCTCTACGAACGATTCTTTAAAAAGGCCTTTAAAAAGCAATCTGAAGCTCTAGGTATTGTCTATACCCCTGTTGAGATCGTGGACTTTATTCTGCGAGCTGCCGATGATGTGTCCAAGAAGCATTTTGGTCGTGGCTTAAGCGATAAAGATGTCCATGTTCTTGATCCTTTCACCGGTACGGGTACTTTTATGGTGCGTTTATTGCAGTCAGGTCTAATTAAGCCTGAAGATTTGGCCCGTAAATATGCCAATGAGCTGCACGCTACTGAGATCATGTTGCTTGCCTATTATGTTGCGGCCGTTAACATTGAGACCACTTATTTTGGTCTCGAGGGAGAGCGTGCTCTGCGTAATGGTGAAGATGCGCCGGTCTATGAGCCGTTTGATGGCATTGTGTTGGGTGATACCTTCCAGATGTATGAAGACGATGACAAACTCGATCTAGATGTTTTTACTGCTAACAATGACCGTATGGAGCGTCAGAGACTTACTCCTGTACAGGTTATTGTGGGTAACCCGCCTTACTCTGTGGGGCAATCGAGTGCGAATGACAATAACGCAAACCTCAAGTACCCCACTCTTGATCGACGTATTGAAGATTCTTATGCGAAGTATTCGACCGCAACAAATAAGAACTCTCTGTACGACTCCTATTTACGTGCTTTCCGGTGGGCAACAGATCGTATTCACACACAAGGGGTTGTTGCTTTTGTTTCTAACAACGGTTGGGTTGACGGCAATACCGCTGATGGTGTGCGCCTAAGTTTGGCACAGGACTTCTCCGAGATTTATGTTTTCAACCTTCGTGGCAATTCCCGAACAGGTGGTGATTTGGCTAAGCGCGAGGGCGGCAACGTCTTTAATGTCCGTGTGGGTACTCAAATCATTGTTGCCGTGAAAAACCCACAATTGTCTGGTTGCAGGATTCTTTATAAAGATATTGGTGACAATCTCAGCGCGGATGCGAAGTTGAACGAGATTGCCGTTGCCACAATTGAGGGCGCTGAGTGGCAGACTATTTCGCCTAATGAATATGGAGATTGGATCAGCCAGCGCTCTGTAGATTTTGATACCTGGCCTGTACTCGGTGATAAGAAAAACAAATCTGCATTAAAGGTTTTTCAAACCTTTTCTGCTGGTCTAAAGACTGGCCGCGATGCCTGGTGCTATGGGCCAACATCTGCGCAGGTAAAAACTAATATCACCCGGTTATTAGAAACCTATGAACAAGCTCAGCAACGGTTTAATTCGTGGGTTGTGGATAACGGAGTGACATCTCCTAAGGAAGCTGACGTTAATCAATTCCTTAAGCAGAACCCTGATTTAGCGGATAGCAAGAAAATATCCTGGGATTCCAATCTAAAAATGTCCTTGTCACGCGGTGATACTTTTTCTTTTGATCCAAGCAGCATCCAAATGTCCTTGTATCGTCCATTTTTCCCTCAACAGACATACTTCCATGTTTCATTGAACCAGCGTCGATACCAGTTACCGTCAATGTTCCCGACCCCGGAACATGACAACCAGGGCTTTTATATCGTCAACCCAGGTAGTGCCAAGCCATTCTCTACCCTTGCAACAAATCTACTTCCAGATCTTGCTATGTGGGGTTCTAACGCCGGACAGTTCTTTACCCGATGGACTTGGGAACCCATCGAAACTCGAGAAGGCGAATTAGACTTCGGTAATGGACTTTTCTCCACAACCCCAAAAAAGGGAGTTGAAGGCGAGATCCTTGACGGTTACCGGCGCGTCGATAACATCACCGACGAGATCTTAAAGCTCTACCAATCAAGCTTGGGTGAGGATGTCACCAAGGATGACATCTTCTACTTTGTTTATGCACAGTTGCATGATCCTGCCTATCGTGAGGCCTATGCGGCTGATCTAAAGAAGATGCTGCCACATATTGAAACCCCTACTGATCGCGCACGCTTTGATCACTTTGTGACAGCCGGCAAGGAATTGATGGATCTTCATATCAACTATGAAGATGTTGAACCATGGGATGTGGAGGTAAAGGTCAAAGAAAAAGCTGATCCCACGGATCGTGAGACCTGGCGTGTTACCAAGATGAAGTGGGCTAAGGTTCGTGATCCAGAGACCAAGAAATTGGTGGAGGACCATACCACCTTGATTTACAACAGCTCAATCACCATCAGCGGCATCCCCGAAGAAGCTGAAAACTATCAACTAGGTTCACGTTCTGCCATCGCATGGCTTATTGACCGTTACCAGGTGAAGAAAGATAAGGCGTCCGGCATTGTTAATGATCCCAATGATTGGGCTGATGAAGTGGGTAACCCTCGCTACATTGTGGAGCTGATTGCTAAGGTCACCCGCGTTGCCGTTGAGACCATGAGAATTGTAGAGGAGCTTTGAGTTTTCCTACTGCAGCTTCCAGAAGTGTGACTTCTGGAAGCTGCAATTTTATGTTCAATTTCGGACCTTTTAAGCAGGTGTAGCGCAGTATGTAACTATGGAAAAGCAGTTTTTCACAGGGAAAAGATTCGATGTCCGGGATTTGGAATCGATCGCTTTTGTACTTCGTGATGAGCCACATTTTAGAGGGCTCTATCGGCTGAGCTTTGCTACAGGTGAAGCCTATGTTGGGCAGTCGGTGAATGTGGTGAACCGCTTTACGGGACATCGTCGACGATGGGATGACATTATTTCCCTGGAATTCTTTCCCTTTGCCAATGAAGACTTGAATCCTTTGGAAAAGACCTTGATTTCCATGACTGAGGAATCTACCTCAGTTCGAAATATCAGGGATGCGGGCAAACCTCGTGGGGAGGAAGACTTTGTTTTTGATAGTGAAAATGGAGTCTCTTCCCCATTGTCCTGGGATCGTGAGAAAAGAATTCCACCAGGTAGCTATGTAGTTAGTACAGAGTCCGCCAAATTTGTTCAGCTTGCACAACAGCCAAATTATCGCCCACTTCGAGATGTTGTTGGGTGGTACCTCTATCAAACTTATCCAGATCCCTTTAATACCCAACGTCATTTATGGGTTTGTTCAGCAATGCCCACTACTAATAAGTCTAAGAACCATCAACGCTTATTAGCGCTTAGCGCTGGGATGCTGGAAACGTTTGTTGCATTTGATGATCGGGATAAGCAGGCACCGAATGTTGAAATTTTCATCAATACTGCCCGCTCTTCAATATCGGCAGATGAGCTATCCCACCCGGATGGATTTTGGCAAGTGGAACACCATAATCGATATAAAGCTTCTGAAGTGACCGCATGGTATTTCACCTTGGAAGGTTTAGAGGCCATCATTTTTGGGGACTTGGAATTTCCACATCTGGACCTCATGCTGGATCTAGCCTATGAGCTAAACGTCAAGCTCATGCGGCATGGTGGAACAATTTTCCGGAGGTTTCACAATAATCTGCTGGCTGCGGATCTATTGGCGGCTTCACTTCAATGGAGAGCTCGCACTTAAATTCCAGCACCGCGGCGTCGAAAAGCGCCTTTTTGGTTGGTTAATCACAACAAATTGATTAAGCCCCTATCCTTTGGATAGGGGCTGCGCTATTCTGGCGGGTGCTTCGCATTGTGGTTGCTGGGCACTTCCGGATTTCCGGGGTGTTCCCGATTGAACTGATGCGATGGCATTGGCACAGATTTCAGGATCTAAGTGGGTTCAAGTCCTACTACTCATTGAATAGGTTATCGTCGCTACGGATTTTTGCTGCTCATAGCCTGTGGCCCGGCCCGATCCTAAAACTATAAGTTTTGGGGGACGCACCGCTGCCCCGCTGTTGGTGGTTCCGGAGCGGCGATAATCGCTAAACGTTTGAGGTGATTGTATGGGTATTTTCAGGTCGCGGTCGCAGGATTTTGGGTGGAGCATGCACCAGGCTGGCCAGCTCATCAATGATCCCAGTCAGGGTCTGTGGCGCACTTCTGCCCTGCGCTCGCCGGTTGCTCGGGTTGGACATGCCGTGTTGCGCCAGCGTGCCGGTGAGATCTCGCGCATGCAAGGTCGTGAGTTTTCTCGCCCTGGGGATCAGTTCCGACAGGTAGATTTGCGCAGGCGACTGATTCAGGTCCATCCCCAATCAATTCCTACAGCGGATGCGATGGCCGTAACCATCACCATGGCGCTCACCGCTGCCACGATTGATCCGGTGAAGTTCGTCGCGGATTCACAGAACCCGGATGAAGAGATTTATTTGGCAGCTCAGATCGCATTGCGGGAAATGGTTATCGCTATGCCTTTGGAGGATTTCATCGGGGTGCGCATTGATCTAGAGCCTGTTTTGGTGGCTGCTCAAGCTGCTGCGAAGAATGTGGGCGTGGAAGTCTCGTCAATCTTGCTGAAGGATCTGAATCTTCCCCAGGAGTACTCGGGAGCGTTGCAGGAATCGATCGTTGCGAAAATTCAAGCCGAAACTGATCTGGAACGTGCACGAAATGAAGTGAAAACTACCCGTGCTCGACTTGCCAGCGCGAAAGTGTTGGAGCAAAATCCGATTCTTGCCAAAATTCGGATGATTGAAGCGCTCCCACCGGGATCCACAATTGAGGTTCGGGAGGGTGACTCAAAGGCATAAAGTTGCCCATTTCGGTGCCCTCCACGGCACCGAAAACAGTAACTTTCCCAAGAAAAATATAAGAAAACTTCCCCACACAGGCCGTGAAGAGCCTGAATTTATTGATTTTTCAGACAGATCTGGAAATGTGACCAATTTGTAACCCACCCCCGCTCACCTGCATGAGTGTGGGGTCTTTTTGCATTCTTCCAGCTCCCAGACTTGAAAACGATCTGACTTTTCACCCCGAACCTTACTAAGGTCGATTCATGTTGAAAAGAGAGGTGGTGTTTTCACTTCCCTTTTATAGGCAAAGCTTTAAGGAGTCTTACAGGAAGAAGTTAACACCGCCCAGGGGTGCGTTGGATGATGATCATCTACAAACAAACATTCCGTTATGCACTCATAAGATATGACGAGAGGTTTTACTCGTGAGCCCGATTCGCTCAAAAAAGAAAATCAAGAACGAACCAAGACTAACAGTCGATGACGTCAACGTTGTTCCCCCAAAGAAGATCCGTCCGGCCATTAAAGGCACTGTGGTGGGTAACTTCATGGAGTGGTACGACTTCGGAATTTATGGTTATTTGACGGTCACGATGACCGCAGTATTTACCCAAGGCCTGCCGCAAGAATGGCAGTTGTTGGCCGTGATGTTTGGTTTCGCGGTGTCTTATTTAGTTCGCCCGCTTGGTGGCCTGGTTCTGGGTCCGCTTGGCGATAAGGTTGGCCGCCAGAAGGTTTTGTACGTAACCATGGCCATGATGGCCGTGTCTACGGCGCTGATTGGCTTGCTGCCGACGGCGGCGTCGATAGGCGCTTGGGCTTTGGTGCTTTTGTACCTGTTGAAGATGGTGCAGGGATTTTCGACTGGTGGTGAATATGCTGGTGCGACCACCTATGTTGCTGAGTTTGCGCCGGATCGTCGACGAGGTTTCTTCGGAGCTTTCCTAGATATGGGTTCCTACCTGGGCTTTGCCGCGGGTGCTTCGGTCGTGGCGATTACTACCTGGGTGACCACTCACTTCTATGGCGCAACTGCCATGGAGGATTTCGGTTGGCGTATTCCTTTCCTGACTGCGATCCCGCTGGGCATCATTGCGGTGTACCTGCGTACTCGTATCCCTGAGACCCCTGCGTTTGAGAACAACCAAGACGAGCCAAATGCAGTTGTTGAAAAGGACACTGAAGATCCTTATGCACGCCTGGGCCTGGCTGGTGTTATCCGCCACCACTGGCGTCCACTGCTGATTGGTATTGCGATTGTGGCAGCGACCAACACCGCCGGTTACGCGCTAACCAGTTACATGCCTGTGTATCTAGAGGAGCAGATCGGTCTGCACTCCGCATCCGCTGCCGCTGTGACCGTGCCGATTCTGGTTGTTATGTCCCTGCTGCTGCCATTTGTTGGTATGTGGAGTGACCGCGTGGGCCGCAAGCCTGTCTACGCGACTGCTGTTGCGGCAACGCTGATCTTGATGGTTCCTGCCTTCTTGATCATGAACACCGGAACCATCGGCGCCGTACTGATTGCACTGTCCATGGTTGCTATTCCAACCGGTTTGTATGTGGCACTGTCCGCATCTGCCCTGCCAGCGCTGTTCCCAACCGCGTCACGATTCTCTGGAATGGGTATTTCCTACAACATTTCCGTGTCGTTGTTCGGTGGTACAACCCCGCTGATCACCCAGTTCCTGCTGCAGAAGACTGGCCTGGATATCGTTCCAGCGCTCTACATCATGTTCTTCTCTGCAATCGCAGGTGTGGCGCTGCTGTTCATGACCGAGTCTTCACAGAAGCCACTGCTTGGCTCATTCCCAACCGTGGAAACCAAGTCTGAGGCCGTGGAGATCGTGAAGAACCAGGACGAGGATCCAAATATTGATCTTTCCCATATGCCGTTTCCTGATGAGGAAAACGTAGGTGCTGAAAAGCAAAACGCATAACCGTAAAGCCCGCTGCAAGGCGGGCTTTTTTGGTGGCCGGGGGAGTCGAAAAGTGCTTATCGACGAGTGCTGCGTCGGTTTATGAGATGCTTTTGTAGTCCGCTAGACGAAGCATTCCAAGAGGTAGACCGGTGTCGGTTGGGAACCAGACCTGATCCGTTGTTGCAGTGATTTCCACGTGGGTGTCGAGGTAGCCTATCCAATCATTGTCACCATCAGCGGGGATGTATCGGCCGAGGCTGACTTCGGAAATGGTACGAGTCTGAGGGTCTGTAGCTGCGTTTCGTGCTGTGATTTCAATTGGGGAATCAAGGACCAGTACGAGATAGAGATCAGTGGCAGGCTCACCATTGGGAGTTCGTTCACCTCGCATGAGTTCGCCGGCGGTCTGCATCGTTACTACACCAGAGAAGTAGTGCAGGTTTGACGCAGGCTGTTGAACGGGAGTTGGGGCTGCTTGTTGAATGTTGGCTCCACCAGTCTGAACGGTTGATAGGCCGGAGGGGTCGTTGGAATCAACCCAGGTAATTTCGTGGTGGTCAGGTAATAGTTCACGGACCATGAAATCCTCGGGGTCTGCGATTTGTGTCAGGGAGTTTCCTTGGATTCCGTACAAAGAGCTTTCGCCAACTGGTTGTATCGAGTACCAATTCAATTGGTAGATTCCTGCTCCTGAATTTGAAGCTCTGACCTTGACTCGTGAACCGCCGGCGCTGGCGACACCGTCAATTAGGACTCCTCCAGCTTGGGTTGCGGATTGTGTGTTTTCGTCATAGGTGAAAACCAAAATTGGCGCGAATTCGTGACTATCGGCGCGGAGTAGTAGTTCTGGGATGGAATCGGAAGTTGCTTCAACAAGTGTGTAGGCATATGTGCCTGTGGGGACGAATTGTGAAATTTCGGTTAAGGGGTAGATGCTTGGATTGGCAAGGATCTGAGCATACTCTTCCAAAGCGTTTGCGCTTGGATCTTCAGGCGGCGCTGCTTCGGTGGTGCTGACTGGAGTGGTGGGTGAAATCTGTGATGAAGTTTCAGTGGAGCCTGCCGTATCGGTGGTCGTGGACTCTGCCGTGTTGCTGCACCCTACGAGAACCAAGGAAAGGCTACATGTGATGGGTCGGAGCTTCCTTAGGAAAGCCGCTCGGGGCTGGGTGCGGGCAGGGCTCATTGGTTCTTCAACGGGCTGAAAGGGGAAGTTTCATTGATTAGCTGAACTTACCTTAACCCCTGCGATTAAGAAGTTTTGGTTTAATTCATTTTTTCTTAATTGGGTGTAAAACCCTCAATGTTTCACGTGAAACATTGAGGGTTCATCTCGCCCCGACAACCATAATGCCCGCCACTTAACAGCGGTGAAGAGGCGGCGGGGGCGTCGAAAAGCGCCATTTTTGTTGCAATGTTTCACGTGAAACATTGAAAAACGCTCCACACTTAAACCGTGTAGAGCGTTTACCTATCCATAATTATCGCTTGAATGCGTTGGTCACATAGTCCCAAATTCCGGGGACAAATGCGATCGCAGCTCCAGCCAGGGCTGCCGCTCCGGCAAAGAATCCCGCAAGCGCACCCCATAATCCGTGGGATGAACCGCCATTGGAGCTTCCAGTGCCGGGCGCGTTCCCGCCAGCCTCTTCCCCGGCAATGAAGGACTGCACGGGTGAAATCTCGACGCCGCCGAAAGGATCCTCGGAGCGAACATACCAACTGTGGCGACCTTCGGTTACGTCCTTCCAGTTCGTGGAAGCGATCGTTCCAGAAGGAACCTCATCAACTATTCCAATTTCATTGGAGGTCAAGAAATCGGCGCTGAAGGAATCGCCGATCAGGGTGCGGCCCTCTGGTTTGATGCCGAGCTGCTCGTAGGACACTTCGAATTCTTGATACATGTTGGGGTCTTCTGCAGGCCCCAACAGTGAGGGTTCATCAGAGTTGTAATCCTTCAGGGATGGTGAATAGGTGCGCACCATCATCTTTTGGCCTTGGTTATCAAAGTGGAGAAGTCGGAGGTACCCCTGTCCGCCCTCCGGTAGGCCTTGGTAATCGAAAAGCATAGAGGTGACGGTGCGGTCATCTACTCCATCACCATCGTCGTCAAAGGAGTCGGTGCGTTGGAATGCGTCGTGGTAGTGGCCGGACATGATCATGCTGACATTTGGGTTGGTGGCTGCGACCTCGTCGAGAATGCGCTGCGGGATCGGGCCAAGTCCGCCGGTGGTGAGCATGAATTCGTGGAGGTTGAGGATCGCCACACGCTCGGGATGCTTGGCCAGGACCTCGTTCATCCACGCGATTTCTTCGTCGTCTGGACCCCAGCCCATCGCTACGTTAATGAAGTCAATTCCGCCGGCAGAAAATAGATCGTAGTGCCCTCGGTTGTCTTGGTAGGATTCGCCGTACCACGGGTTGTCTACGTAGCGCTGTTCGCCGAAGTGTCGGCTGAATTCGGTGTAGTCATTGCTGGTGTGGCCAACATCGTGGTTTCCGGCAAGGACAGAATATGGCAGGCCGGCGTCGTCGAGGCGCTGGTATTCGGGGTTGGCTGTGGCCCACTGCGCGGGCTGATCCCAGTCGTCGACAACATCGCCAGTGTGGAACATGAACTGAATATTCTTGTTCTCCCGTTCGGCGAGCACGTAGTCATGGATGTTGGTTTGGTGCTCGTGGAATTCCTCGTTGTAGTACTGGGTGTCAGATTCCCACGCGAGGGTGAAATCGTACTCAGAGCGAGCCACATCATCCGGGTGCGCTGCGGTCACGTCGGAATTTCTAGTTGAATGATCCGCACCGGCGAAGCCTTCGGAGTGCTGAATCAATACGGTGACAGTGCCGCCGATTGCAAATTTTTCCGCATTGACGACGCCCTGCAGCGTAAACTCTTCCAGCTCATCGCCGGTCAAGTGACGATCCACCTCAACCCACGCCTCGCCATCGAAAACATACATGATCACCTGCGCGCGACCATCGGCGGATCCCGCCCAATTCAGGCGCACTTCAGTGTCGGCCGCGAGTGCATCCGCCGCATCGACTTCAAAAAGCTGGTACGGCAGTGCGGCGTCGGAGGTAACTTCCATGCCCAGCCCATCCAGGCTGGATAGCTTCTCGACGTCTCCCCTCTCCAACATTTTCGCCTCGGCGCGCGAGACACTTCCGGCATCTTCTACCGTTCCTGATGACATTCGGACGCGACCACTATCTAATTTTGGTGAATCGGCTTCCAGGAACGTCATCTTGACAGTATCGCCACTTGGATCACTTGCTCGTGCAGATAACTTAACGTCACCGACGCCCACGGTGGCCCCATTGCTTGGAGCGTAGTCACCACTGATGGGGTTTTCATCCGGAGTGCTAAACGTGATGGTTTTCTCGGTGCGGTTTCCTACTTCATCTTCTGCACGGATAACCAAGGTGTGTTCACCTTTATCCAAAGCGATGGAACCGGTGGTTAGTGGAAGTTGCACGCGTTCGCCGTCGAGAAGCGTCTCGACGCTCTTCACGCCCGCACCCGCATCGGTTGCCTGGGCATCAATTTCTACGGTGCCGCGCAGTTCTTGTCCTTCTTCAACTCCAGAAACGGTGAGTTCTGGGGCAGTATTATCAACCCGGATGGTGCGGCTGATTTCCCCGCCGTCTTCGCGGGAAATGGTGATGTGGTGTTCTCCATCTGTGCTTTGGGTGGTATCCCATGCGTGTGCCACACCGGTGAAAGCATCCTCAGGGAGGGCGAAGGTGGCATCGAAGAAATCGAGTTTTCCAGCGCTGTCTCCCATGTTGAGCCACGCATTAGAATCGGAAATTCCGGCAGGGGTGAGGGTCCGGCCATCAGGCAGAATTAGTCGAAGGTTTCTGATCTGGAAATCGTCATTGTTCTCGTTGAGGTCAATTTCTGGTGCTGCTTTAGTTCCCGCATACACACTGACTGTGAGGGTACCGTCCTCATTGATGTGATACAGCGGGACTGGTGTGGAGATGGTTTCGGTGTTGGCGTAAGTTCCTTGATCGAAAATGCGGAGTTCTTCCCCACCGGCAAGGATGCCGTTGCGGAAGAACACATCAGTTTGGGTTACTTCCATCGCAAACGTCGGGGCCGCAGACAGGCTGGAGTTGGTGACTGCAGGCGCGTCGTCGATAAGCAATTCAAGCTTGTCGCCGAAGACATCTGAAGCACCGATAACATCGGTGGTGCCACTGACCCATTGGTTTTCTTCCAGGTTGAGGCGCAGCGGGTCGGTGTTGGCGCCGTCGACGGTGACGCGTACCGGCTCGGTGGTAACGCTGTTGAATCCGTCGGTGGCGGTTACGGTGTATTCGAACCAGGATTTTCCGGTGAGATCCGCTGCAGGCAGAGCCCAATTGAAAGAGCCGTCATCCTCGGTGAGGTTGATGGTTGTCGCGGCTTCGCCAGCACTGGAAGTAACATGCAGTGTTGCCGTGCGCACCTGGACATCATCGGTGATATTGAAGGCGAAGGTAAACGGCTCCGCAGGGTTGATACTGGTTGCGGTATTATCTGTGATGAGTGGTACAGAAGAATCAGCGATAACGGCAGACAGTGGATTAGGAATCTGCGAAGTGTACACAGTGCCCGGGGTTGGCGCACCGCTGCCGACAAGCGTTTGCTTCAGAAGATCAGACTCATCCACTGCGAAATGAAGACCCTCGTTGGCTTTCACATCAGAAGCGCCAGCCATGTTGTAGAAACCACGGTTGACTATGTGGCCAGTGTTGGTCTGAATCTGCATTCCTCTGGCAGTACCATTGGCCATCCCACCTGAGGAGATTTCAACAAGGTCTTTTCCAGCCTCCAGGTTGGTGCCATATTCTGCATTGAAATCTGCTGCGGTTGCCTCATCATTGGGGCCATTTTTGATCCAAAACACGAGAGATTTTCCAGGCTGAATAATGACATCACCAGGTTCCGCAGCCCAGACGGCTTCGTTGGTGTTGGTGAACTCATCCTGCGGGTACAGGTAGTTCAAGGTGTAATCGGAAAAATCGATGGGTTCGGCAGTAGTGTTGGTGATTTCCACATACTCAAAACCATCAGAACTGCCCATGTTGGTGGAGTTGACCATTAGTTCAGTGAGGATCAGCGGTGCTGCATCCCTAGGGGGAGTGCGCCCTTCAAAAAGAGAGTCTTCAGGGGCTTCAGGCTCTTCTGGAGTGTCCAATCCGCCAGGAATCAACTGATCAGAAGTAATTGATCCTGGAGTTGGATCAGTTTTGGTGCGCACTGCAATGCTGGCCTGCTCCCCTACTTTTGGCAGCGCGAAGTCAATTCCCTTTTGAACCGCTGCGCTATCTGATGGGTAGTGGGACCAACCAGAAACTTCACCATTGTACAGAACTCGGATGCCACGATCACCACCGTTAGCGAGACCCGCCTGGCCAGTTGCTCGGAAGATGCGGGCTGAGGAATCCATGCCGTAGAAATCACGGAAGTCTTGCTCACTAAACGCAGCGGTATCAACAGTTGAACTGGAGTACTCAATCCACACCACAATGGTTTCGCCTGCATCTACCGTGACTTCCCCGCCAAGATCCAGTGCCTTGTCGCGGGACGTATCGGCGGAATCGTCAAAGGAATAGGCGAAGGTGTACTCCCCTTCCCCAATGGTCACGGGTGCACTGCCGGTGTTGTGAACTTCAAAGAATTCAAAATTGTCATAGCTGGTGGTATCGGGGAGGATTTCAGTGACCACCAAGTCTGAGGGAACCCCAGCGAGTGTTTCCATAGCGTTGAGCAGATCAGTTTCTTGACCAACTGCCATGTGCGTGCCACCGAGGGCAAGCGCCGTTGTGGTCGCCGTTGCTGTGACCGCGATCCTCAGTCCGAGCTTTGAGATGTTCATAATTTTTCCTAGATCCAATGAAGAGTTGAAAGTTTTATGTGGACGCAAAATGGCAAAAGCTAAAACCCCATCCTTTTGGTTAGGCAGGATGAGGTTGAGAAATAGCAAGTCAATGAGTGTCCAACACCTGGGAGATACATTAAAAGTTTCTAATTAAATTCATGTGAACTATAGGAGAATCTGTCATTGCTTTTCGGTGGGATCAAGGTGAATTAGGTGTTTACTTTAGCGAGAGTAGCTTCTGTGCCGTTTTAAGGCGTTCACATTGCTTAAATGGGCTTGGAACCTGCAAGTGTGTCCGTTTGGCCGTTAGGCTCCCATCTAGAGGGGGTGTCTTTTGTTCACCGCGGCACAAAGTCTCAACTGCAACTTTAGGGATTTGGTGGGAGCGTAAAAGCCGACCCACTGCTGCGGGACGGCTTTTAGATAAGCAGTAAGGTTTTAAGCAGATGGAACCAGCGCACGCACCTCAACTGGCTGCGCAGAACCTTCAAGAATTTCCCGTACAGTAGGAATCTTCACTGGCTCGCCAGTGACCAGCGACAGCTGAGCTGCATCGGCAACAATCGCCGCAGCCACAGCGTCTGCAGGGGTACAAGGGTTTTCCCGCTCTCCCAGGATCAACTCCACGAACGCAATGCACTCATTCTTGTATGCGTCGGCGAAGCGCTCGGCAAACGTTGGGTGCGATTCGCCGGTTGGGAAATCGATGCCCTCCTCCGCAGAAGCGAACGCAGACTTTTCATCCAGGCCAACGATCGTGGAATCTTTAGAGCCCATAACATCGAGGCGAACGTCGTGGCCTGCACCGTTGTAACGAGTGGCGATGGCGGTGGCGAGGGTGCCGTCGGCAAGCGTGAGTAGGGCCGCTCCGGTATCGATGTCACCGACTGCGCCGATTTCTGGGTCGCCGTTGTTGCTGCCCTTGGCGTACACCTCGACAATATCCTGGCCGGTCAGCCAGCGAATGATGTCGAAATCGTGCAGCGACACATCGCGGAAAAGTCCACCAGAGGTAGCGCAGTAGGACACCGGTGGCGGAAACGCATCGCTCGATACGGCCTTGAGCGAATGAAGCCAGCCGAGGTCGCCTGCATCTAGGCGTCGTTTAGCTTCCTGGTAACCGAGGTCAAAACGGCGCTGGTGGCCGACCTGAACCGTCGCGCCAGCCGCATCAATTTCGCGGATGATGTTCAGCGACTCAGGCACATCCGACGCGATCGGCTTCTCGCAGAACATCGGCAGCTTTGCCGCGATGCCCTTGCGCAAAACATCGACGTGGCCAGCGGTGCTGGTGGCAATGAAAAGGGCATCCACCCCGTCCTCAATAAGCTTATCGACGCTTGCCGCCGCCTTCACGCCCATGTCCGCGCCCACCTGCTCCGCAAAACCGGGCATTGCGTCTGCGAGCACGATCTCAATGTTGAGGTCGCGTTCCTTCAAAGTTTCAGCAACGGCAAGCATGTTGGCGACGTGCATGCGGCCAATGCGGCCGACGCCGACCATTCCGATGGTGATGTTTTTCATGAGGTTTTCTCCTTAGGCATTAACTAGACGTTGACTAAACGTTGGCAGGGTTGAGGGTGACGGTGCGGCCGGTTTGAGCTGATTCAAGGCATGCATTCGCTAGTTCAAGGGCGATGACGCCGTCCTCGAAGTTTGGTGAGAAGCCTTGGCCGTCGCGGATTCCTTGAGCAAAAGTTGCGAGCTCTGCCTTGTAAGCGGCGTCGTAGCGCTCGAGGAAGAAGTTGAAAATCGGATCTGCCTGCTCGGTGCTTTCCGCATTGTGCTTGCGCACCGTGGTGGGCCTGATGTTGTCGGCGGCGAGCATGCCCTTAGAGCCGAAAGCCTCAAGTCGCTGGTCGTAGCCGTAGGAGCAGTGGCGGGAGTTCACGATGTTGATCAACTCGCCCTTTGAGCCACGAAGCGTGACGATAACCTGGTCGTAGTCATTGAACTCCGCGATTTCCTGGCTGAAAACATTGGCGCCGGTTGCAGTCACTTCCACGATATTGGGCACAAAGAAACGCGCCATATCCAGATCGTGGATGGTCATATCGCGGAAGATTCCACCGGAACCTGCGATGTAGTCCTTCGGTGCGGGCGCTGGATCGCGGCTGATGATCACCAACTGCTCCAGGTTGCCGATCTCCTGGTTTGCCACTCGCGCATTGATGGCAGCGAAAGAAGGATCGAAGCGTCGGTTAAACCCCAGCATCACCTTGGAAGCGCCGTCGCCGATCTTCTCTTTGCAGGCACGCACCATTTCAATGTCTAAATCAATGGGTTTTTCGCACAGTGCAGGAATGCCACGTTCCACGGCGCGGGTGATCAGATCAACGTGGGTGCTGGTTGGTGAACCGATCACGATGCCATCGATATCATCGCGGGCGAACACCTCATCTGGTGATGCAACCGCTTCTGCCCCATTGGCTTCTGCCAAACGCTGTGCGCCTTCAATGAAAGGATCGGCGATAACAACGAGTTCAAGATCAGGGTTTGCAGCAATGTTGGCAGCGTGGACGTGACCGATGCGGCCAGCGCCGAAAAGGGCGATACGAAGAGTCATGAGTTTTTTCAGCCTTTCAAAGATCAGTTAGTGGAGGGGGCGAGACGAGCAGCTTGTTCAAACGCTGCGATGGTGGTGTCGAAAGCACGTTGCAGCCCTTCTTTCACCGGGAGGCTTCGGTGCTCTGCGGAAATAATTTCCACACCATATGCGCCCGTCCAACCGGCGTCGATGGCGCCACGGATGAAGCTTGCGGGATCAAATTCGCCTTCACCGCAGTACGCGCGACGGTTGGTGGAGTCATCGAAAAGATCAATTGGGGTGTCAATGAAACCATCATCAACCTCCACTGCGTTGACCTTGGACAGTGGAATGTTGCGCCACAGTTCATCGTTGGGGATTCCGATTTTCGCGGTGTGCCAGATATCAACCATGAGTCCAGCCGATGGGCTATCGGAATGGCTGACAACTTCCAGCGCGTCGTAGATGGTCTTCAGGTGAGAAAACGGAGTTGCTTCCAACGCGAGCTTGACGCCATGAGCTTCAGCTTCCGCAGCGAGATCAGTAAACGCACTGGCCATGTGAGCAATGGGAACCACACCATTGGTGCCCTCTCCTGCTCCGACCTTAATGTGTGGGGAACCAAGAGCTTGCGCCGCAGCAAACAGATCCGCACGAACGGCATCGGACTCTTGGCGTTCCGCACCAGTCGCCCACCAACCATTGAGGAACTCCACCTCAATGATTTCAATTCCTGCAGCGTGGATGCGTCGGCGCAATTCCTCGTAGCCAATGGTGTCGCGTGCTTTGATGAGATCGGCGTGAACAAGCCCAATGCCTGCCCAACCGGTTTCAGCGACTAGAGCGATGCGCTCATCGATTGCTACTGGGCTGCTGAGATCGTCACGATCGGGTGCGGCGTCTCCCGCGCTGGTCCAGCAAGATGCAATAAGTTGTGGTTTCATGGAGTGCTCCTCTTAGATGTTTACGGAAATGCCCTGGTTGTTGTCGGATTCGTAGCATGCACTGACAATGCGAGCGACTGTGAGAGCATCCTCAACTGGCGCCACATTGCGGGATCCAGTGCGAATGGAATTCACCCACCCCTGCATTTCTGTGCGGAAGTTGCTGATGTTTTCTAGCTCTGGAAGCTCTGAGAATTTGTTGGATTCTGTGCGAGCAAACGGTGGGGTGAAGTAGCTCTGGGTCCACTCGGTCCAACCCTGTGGCCAGCCCTGGCGTGACTCATTGAGGTATACGCGCAGTGTCTGAGGGAGGATTCCGGCTTCGATCATGCCCTTGGTTCCATAGACCGTGAGTCGGGAGCTTTCGAACCATTCCAGATCATCGTGGCCGTCGAAGCTGAAGCTGACGGAGAAATCTGGGTAGTACAGCAGTGCGGAGGCTGAGTCTTCGCGGCTGGTGTCGTCAGAGAGTTTTGCGGTCTTATGCACTCGGGCGTTCACGGATTCTGGAGCTCCGAAGACTTCCACCAATGCATCGAGCATGTGGCAGCCAAGAATCCACAACACACCGCCCATGTCTGCGGGTTGGTTGAGGTGCTCGGTGATATGCTCACCTACTTTTGCGGCGCCGCGTGCTTGCACGCTGACGACTTCGCCGATGAGGCCGGCGTCGAGAAGCTCTTTTAATCTCTGAACCGATTCAGACAGGCGGACGTTGTACCCGACCTGCACGATTCGCTGAGGATCGGCAGCTTCTTTGAGGGCCAGGAGCTCCTCAAGATCCGCCACTGTTCCCCCGCCGGGCTTCTCCACGACGACGGATTTTCCGGCCGCGAGCGCGCGCTTGGCGTGAGGGACCATGTCCTTGCTCTTGGAGTGAACCATGATGGCGTTGATGCGATCGTCGTTCAAGACGTCATCGATCTCGCGGGGTTCAACATCATATTTGTCGGTGAAGTACTGGAGGCGGGAATCAGTATCCGCGGCGGCGACGACCTCTACCCCATCAATTTCACGGAGGGCACGCACCCGCGCCGACGCATGCGGGTGGGTGATGCCTAGCAGGCCAACAACAATTTTTTGATCACTCATGGGAATTCTCCTAAAACGCAACCCGCAGGTTTTTATCTGGGTGGTGGAGCTTGGTTGAACTGTATGACTGGCCGGGGGTATCTCACGAAGACTCACCTACCGGACAAGTGTCTCAATCATGACACGCATCACTTTGTACGTCAATGAATTGCTTAAACCACAATGCTCAGAGGGGTTACCTGGGGTAGTTTTTGGTTGCCCCCGTTGTGCTCAATGGTCGCTCCCAGCGCTTGGGAAATCTCCGCAGACCCCTGCAGGATCAGTTCCACGGCCGAGTAGTCGGTGGTATCGCTGAGGATGCCGTCCCGCAGTCCACTCATGGACAGGCTTGCCACGACTTCACCACGATGGTTGTAAATCGGTGCTCCTACAGCGGCGATCCCGGGAGTAATTTCATTGTCTACCAGGCAAAAACCCTTATCGCGGTCTTCGTCCAAGTGTTGGAATAGCTCGCCTCTGGACGGTCCTTTAGACCAGTTATGGCCCTCGAATCCTAAGTTTGTGGCATATGTTTCCCAGGCCCTGCGTCCCTCAAAAGCGAGAAGCGCACGAGGTGCGGCACCGACATGGAGCGGCAGCGAGGTTCCCAGCTGGAGAACTCGACTATTCACACGATCGCCATCGACCCTCTCGATGCATACCGCGCGAATGCCGTGACGAACACATAAAAATGTGGTTTCACCAGTGAGTGCATGAATTTTCCGCATTGTTAGTGCGGCGATCTTGCGGAGATCCATATGGCGCAATTGCAATTCGGCAAGTGTGAGCATGGCTAGGCCAACGCGATAGGAGCCGCGCTTTCCGTCCTGCTCAACCCACCCGATCGCGGTTAAGGTGTGGAGCATTCTGTACACCGAACTGATCGGCTCCCCCAGCACCTCAGCTAGGCGAGCGGAGTTGGTGGGACCTTCAGTGCGGAGCACATCCATGAGCGTTGCCGCTTTGGTGATTACCGAAGGTGAATTGGGTTCCTTGATTCGTGATGGATCGAATTCCTGCGTTTTGGCTGGCGGCATGTTTGCGATTGCGCACGCAGTTTCCTTCAACGTGTCCCGGATGGTGTCGATTTTGCTCTCAACGCTTGCACTCAGCCCAGCTACCGCCACTGCACCTAAGACGTCGCCGTTAGCGTTTTTCACCGCGACAGCTAAGGATGACACTCCAACGGTGAGCTCGCCGTGATCAATACTCCACCCTTTGCGCAGGTCTTTGCCCTGGAGCACATGGGAGACTGCACCTTTTTGGGACGGGAGCGTGCGGCCAGGGGCGAGGTAAATCAGATCAATATCTGCGCCCTCCTGCCAATCCAGACTGATGATGCGGTCATCTTGGAGGGTGCAAAAGAAAGCGGTCATGCCCAGCTGATCGCGGAGCCAGCCTAATTTTTCCCGCAATAAAGTTCTGTTAAGCAGGGCGTCAACGGCACTTTCGCCCAGGTGGAGGATGTTTACGCCAAGCCCTAACAAGCCACTGCTGGTGATGTTGACGTACCCGACTTCCTCTAACGAAGACGTTATTCGATAGATCGACGACCTCGGCTCATTTAACTGTTTTGCCAGCTCAGAATGAGTATTTGGCCCTGCCGAAAGTGCGTCTACTAAAAGTCCTGCTTTGGTGAGTAGCTGAATGGTTTGCATATTTGATCCGTTTTTCTAAAGGTTGTTTTTGATTTTGCCCCCGCATGGGGTGTTTTGTGACGGCTAAACAGGTTGTCTTGGGTAACTATATCGACAAAAAGTAACCCACAACACAAAAAGTCTTGACAAAAGCTTATCTTACGAACAAGATGTCCGGTAGATGATAGTTCGAAATCGGGGGCAACCCCAATGAAAGAACCAGAATCATTGAACTAGCGAGGAAATGGGACTCACACCTTCGTCCCTCCTTCTCCTAAAAGCGTAGGCCGGCCACCTTCCCGGTTGTTTTAAGTCGTTTGAACAAGCTTTACAAGTGCACAGGGCTAAATGCTCCAAACCCTTTTCCATAACTCTGCTTTCTGGATCGGTTAAGAGCTGCATATAGCAACAATTGTGACTTCATCAAAGATAAAAGGACACAACATGACGGACATCAAGGCCACATCAAGTACATCGGCCACTACAGCACCAACAGCAGGCCGACCAGCGCGTCGACTTGGACAAATTTCCCTCGTCGCCTGTCTCGGCGGACTTCTCTTCGGCTATGACACCGGTGTCGCCAACGGCGCCGAAGGCCACATGGCACAAGAACTCGGACTCAACGTGCTGCAGCTCGGCGTTGTCATCAGTTCACTGGTTTTCGCTGCAGCCTTTGGCGCGCTGTTCGCTGGGCGTATCTCGGACGAAATCGGGCGTCGAAAAGCAATTATCACTTTGTCCGTGCTGTTCTTCCTCGGATCAATCCTCGTCGTATTCTCCCCCGCCGGTGAGCTGGGGCAGTTCTACGGACCAGGATTTGCCACCTTGGTCACCGGGCGCATCATGTTGGGTCTCGCGGTTGGCGGCGCCTCCACAGTAGTTCCGGTGTACCTCGCTGAACTCGCACCACTAGAAATCCGCGGCTCCCTGACCGGCCGAAACGAGCTTGCTATCGTCACCGGCCAGCTGCTTGCCTTCGTGATCAACGCGCTTATCGCCGTCACCCTACACGGAGTTATTGATGGAATCTGGCGCATCATGTTCGCCGTCTGTGCCCTCCCTGCCGTCGCCCTCTTCCTCGGCATGCTGCGGATGCCGGAATCACCACGCTGGCTGGTCAACCAGGGGCGTTACGACGACGCCCGCCGCGTCATGGAGACCGTCCGTACCCCTGAGCGTGCGAAAGCCGAAATGGATGAAATCATCGCGGTGCACTCTGAAAACAATGCGGCACTTCCTGGTGTTAAGCAGTCTTCGGGCCAGGCTTCAGGCCAGGTTTCTAGCAAGCACACCCACATGTCCATCGGCGAAGTCCTCAGCAACAAATGGCTGGTTCGTCTGCTCATCGCCGGCATCGGTGTTGCAGTTGCCCAGCAGCTCACCGGCATCAACGCCATCATGTACTACGGAACCCGCGTCCTCGAGGAATCCGGCATGAGCGCAGAAATGGCTGTGGTTGCCAACATTGCTTTCGGTGCCGTTGCCGTCATCGGTGGACTGATCGCACTGCGCAACATGGACCGCCTGGATCGCCGCACCACCTTCATCATCGGCCTGTCACTGACCACCACCTTCCACCTTTTGATCGCAGCTGCCGGCACTCTCCTTCCAGAAGGTAACTCCATTCGACCATTCGCCATCATGATCCTTGTTGTTGGGTTCGTGCTCTCCATGCAGACTTTCCTCAACGTTGCAGTGTGGGTGTGGCTGGCGGAAATCTTCCCAGTCCGAATGAAGGGTATCGGCACCGGTATTTCGGTATTCTGCGGTTGGGGCATCAATGGCGTCCTAGCGTTGTTCTTCCCAGCACTGGTCTCCGGCGTGGGTATCACCTTCTCCTTCCTTATCTTCGCAGTCGTCGGAGTCATTGCCCTGGCGTTCGTCACCAAGTTTGTTCCTGAAACCCGTGGCCGCTCACTTGAAGAACTCGATCACGCAGCATTCACCGGCCAGATCTTCAAGAAGGCTTAAACCCCCTCCGATCTCTTTGGCTAGCACCTAACAAACCACCACACCTTTTAGAAAGTGATTCTCGCTGTGAACAACTCACTCGCATTCAACCACGACACCCTCCCACAGAAAGTCATGTTTGGATATGGCAAGTCCAGTGCATTCTTAAAGCAGGAAGTTGAACGCCGCGGCTCAGCCAAGGTCATGGTCATTGCGGGTGAACGAGAAATGTCGATCGCCCATAAGGTGGCCTCAGAAATTGAGGTGGCGATCTGGCACGACGAAGTTGTCATGCACGTGCCCATCGAAGTAGCCGAACGTGCGCGTGCAGTGGCAACCGACAATGAGATTGATCTGCTGGTGTGTGTTGGCGGCGGATCCACCATAGGTTTGGCCAAAGCAATTGCCATGACCACTGCCCTGCCCATCGTCGCGATCCCCACCACCTACGCAGGATCGGAAGCAACCAACGTGTGGGGTCTGACGGAAGCAGCGCGCAAAACAACCGGTGTTGATCTGAAGGTGCTCCCCGAAACAGTCATTTACGATTCCGAACTCACCATGTCGCTTCCAGTGGAGATGTCCGTGGCATCCGGACTCAACGGCCTGGCGCACTGCATTGATTCTTTGTGGGGACCCAACGCCGATCCCATCAACGCAGTGCTTGCAGCCGAAGGAATCCGCGCACTCAACCAGGGACTGCCGAAAATTGTTGCGAACCCGCACAGCATCGAAGGACGCGACGAAGCCCTCTACGGCGCCTACCTCGCAGCAGTATCCTTCGCCTCCGCAGGCTCCGGACTACACCACAAAATCTGCCACACCTTGGGAGGCACCTTCAACCTCCCCCACGCCCAAACCCACGCAACCGTGCTGCCGTATGTTTTGGCATTCAACGCAGGCGACGCACCAGAAGCTGAACGCCGCGCAGCCGCAGCCTTTGGAACTGACACCGCACTAGAAGGCCTGCAACGCCTCCGCTTGTCAGTCAACGCACCGAAACGACTTTCCGACTACGGCTTCGAGGCTTCAGGAATTGCTGAGGCAGTGGACGTCACGTTGGAGAAAGTTCCCGCCAACAATCCTCGCCCAGTGACCCGGGAAAACCTCAGCAGATTGCTCGAAGCAGCACTCAACGGTGAGGATCCGGCAGTTCTTAGCGCAGTACTCAGTAACTAACCCGGCGATTTTTCAAGGAGAAAATCATGACAACCACCACCGCAGACCACAACATCAGCGCGCAGCAAAAGGCTGTTGAAGAAAATCTGGTGAACCGTGTCCTCCAATCTTTTGATGCGTGTGAAAACCCGCGCCTCAAGCAGCTGATGGAATCGCTGGTTGTGCATCTGCACGATTTCATCCGGGATGTGCGCCTCACCGAGGATGAGTGGAATTACGCCATTGATTTCCTCACAGCGGTTGGCCACATTACTGATGACAAGCGCCAAGAGTTTGTGTTGCTTTCCGATACCTTGGGCGCCTCGATGCAGACCATCGCGGTGAACAACGAAGCGTATGAAAACTCAACGGAAGCTACAGTCTTTGGTCCATTCTTCCTCGATGACGCTCCTGAGGTTGAGCTGGGTGGAGATATCGCCGGCGGCGCCCAGGGGCAGGCAGCGTGGATTGAAGGAACCGTCACCGACACTGAAGGCAATCCCGTTCCGAATGCTCGTATCGAGGTGTGGGAGTGCGATGAAGATGGACTCTACGATGTCCAATATGCCGATGAGCGCATGGCGGGTCGCGCGTATATGCACACCGACGCCAATGGCGATTACCGCTTCTGGGGTCTGACTCCGGTTCCTTATCCAATCCCCCACGATGGCCCCGTGGGCAACATGCTCAAGGCGGTTGGTCGTTCGCCGGTGCGCTGCGCCCACCTTCACTTCATGGTGACCGCTCCTGAATTGCGCACCTTGGTCACTCACATTTTCGTTGAGGGTGATCCGCAGCTAGAAATCGGCGATTCCGTCTTCGGGGTCAAGGACTCGTTGATCAAGAAGTTTGAGGAGCAGGCGCCAGGCACTCCTACCCCAGATGGTCGGGATCTCGGCGATCAGACGTGGGCGCGCACGCGCTTCGACATCGTGCTCGCGCCGGGCGCGTAGGATTTCGCTTTTCGACGCAACCCTCCAGAATGCCAATGTTTCACGTGAAACATTGGCATTCTTTGGATTCCAGACCGATCTCCATCAATTCACAGGCGAAGCGAACCGAAAACGATTGCGTTGTTCTACACTGATCAGAGCCCGTCCCTCAACAAGAAGAGCAACACCAATGAATCTGAAAGATCTCAAGGCCGCAGAGACCCGTCAAAGGTTTATCGATGTAGCCCACGAACTCTTCTTGGAGCACGGTTATGGTTCCACCTCCATGAATCAGATTGCTCAGGCAGCGGGTGGTAGCCGGGCAAACCTTTACCTTCATTTCCGTAACAAGCCCGATCTCATGATGGCTAAAATGCGGGAACTTGAACCCGCGGTCCGCACCCCTGTCCTAAAAGTTTTTGATCTCCCTGAACACACTTTGGAGTCCATTCTTAGATGGCTGGACTCCATGACGGAGGTGTGGAAAGCGAATGCCAAAGTGTTCGGGGCGATGGAACAAGCGATGGTCGAAGATGCTGCGGTGGCCGATGAGTGGCTTTCAATGATGCAGAGGTTGAGCCAATCGGTGCCCGAATTGGTTGAGAATGAAGAGCGTCGAGTTCAGTTCCTGGCTAGCTTGATGGGCATGGATAGAAACTTTTACTTCCTCTATGTCCGAGGGCAAGATGTTGATGAGGAATTGCTAAAGTTGGCTGTGGCTCGCCAATGGTTGGCAGTTTTCCAATAGGCAATGCGCCCCAATCCCCTATTTGTGAATTATTTCAAATTGGGGGCCATTTGTGTGGAAGTCCACTGATGGCGTGCAGCCTGTTTGGGTGGTCGCGCTGGAGATTGTGGAACGCTTAATATCCTTCGCGCACACTTCTTTACCCCCATTTTGTTCCTTATTGAGCACATGGTGTCCGAAAGTGCTTTTCAAGCGAGGGGCATTTGTGGGATTTAGGGAATTGTGAAGCCGTATCTGACTTCTTTCAATGTTTCACGTGAAACATTTCCCTCATTTGCCGTTCAATCCCCTGTGATCAACTTAAGCCTCTAGCTATTTTCAACTGTGTTTCAGTTGCGGGATCGTTGGGTGCCTAATTGGAGTTGTGCTTTTAGGTGGAGGATCATAGAGGTTATGAACACCGACACAACTCAAGACGGTGTGAGTCCTGAACCTTCCGACCCCCACCTAGGGTCTGAAGTGGCGGAAACTCACCGCGAAAAGAAATTCTTCGGCCAGCCTTGGGGGCTGGCAAATCTCTTCGGCGTGGAGATGTGGGAGCGATTCAGCTTCTACGGCATGCAGTCCATCCTTGCTTTCTATCTGTACTACTCCGTCACCGATGGCGGACTTGGTATGAATCAGACAGCTGCACTGTCCATTGTGGGCGCCTACGGCGGCTTCGTCTACATGACCTCCCTCGTGGCTTCGTTCATTGCAGACCGAGTATTGGGCTCTGAACGTACACTCTTCTACTCCGCGATCATCGTCATGCTGGGCCACATTGCCCTGGCCTTGATTCCGGGATATACGGGACTGTCCATCGGCTTGGTCCTCATCGGCCTTGGCTCAGGTGGCGTGAAGACGGCAGCGCAGGTTGTGCTGGGCCAGCTGTACTCACGCACGGACACGCGTCGAGACGCAGGCTTCTCCATCTTCTACATGGGCGTCAACCTCGGTGGCCTCTTTGGCCCGCTGATCACCAACGCTCTGTGGGGATGGGGAGGATTCCACTGGGGCTTCGGTATCGCCGCAGTCGGCATGGCTTTGGGTCTCATCCAATACGTGGCGATGCGTAAAACCACCATCGGTGCGGCAGGCCATACTGTTCCTAACCCACTGCCTAAGAATGAATATGCGCGCTGGATTATCGGTGCAGTCGTGGTTGTCGCAGCAGTTGTCGCTCTCATCGCAACGGGCATCATCAAGCTGGAATGGCTGTCCAACATCACCGCAGCGATCGCACTGATTGCGGCTATTGCTCTGCTTGCTCAGATGTACGTTTCCCCACTGACCACCGCAGCGGAAAAGTCCCGCTTGTTGGGATTCATCCCGATGTTCATCGGTGGCGTGCTTTTCTTCGCGATCTTCCAAACCCAGTTCACGGTCCTCGCGGTTTACTCCGACACCCGCCTGGACCGTAACTTCTTCGGCATTGATCTTCCTCCAGGATTGATCAACTCCTTCAACCCAATCTTCATCATCATCTTCTCCGGAATCTTTGCCACCTTGTGGACAAAACTCGGAGCAAAGCAGTGGTCTACTGCAGTGAAGTTCGGTGTCGCCAACATTGTCATTGGTTGCGCGCTGTTCTTCTTCCTGCCGTTCGCCGGCGGTGCAGAGAACTCTACCCCAATGGCACTGATCATTTGGGTCTACTTCCTCTTCACCATCGCTGAGCTTCTGCTCTCCCCTGTCGGCAACTCACTTGCAACCAAGGTCGCACCCGAGGCATTCCAGTCCCGCATGTTCGCCGTGTGGCTGATGGCTGTCTCCATGGGTACGTCCCTGTCCGGCACCCTGGGTGGTTACTACGATCCAACCGATGCAGGATCTGAAAAGGTCTTCTTCATTACCGTTGGCGTTGCAGCCATCGTTCTTGGTGCAATCGTCATAGCAGCCAAGGGCTGGGTGCTGAAGAAGTTCATCGACGTCCGATAGGCCTCACAAAGCCTCAAAACAAAAACCGCCTGCCTTCTCTAAACAGAGAAGGCAGGCGGTTTTTAGATGCGAGGAACCTTAGTTCTTCAAGGTCTGATCGGAGCTTTCGATCTGATCCTTGTTCATCTCTTTGATCTCAGATTTGAAAATGCGCATCGAACGGCCAACGGACCGAGCAACATCAGGCAACTTATTGGAACCAAAGAGGACAATTACTACAAGAGCAACAATGAGTAATTGTGCTGGACCTGCAGGCGTCATAACGGACCTTCCGTAGGAAATATTTCTGCATTCCACCCTAGACTTAATCCCTGGGAGCCTAAAATAATCAATTCATTTATCCGGCGATTAGTCGCGCAAAACACATCGCTACCCGATCAGGCGACAGAGATTTCATGAGATACAGCGCCTTATCCAACTTTGACACCCCGTGATGCACCTTTCCCTTCGCCCACCGAGATTTCGGATGCACCGCATCCCATACCGCCTGTGCCACCTGTTCCGGAGTGATCCGGACACCCAAACGCTTCAGTGACTTAGCCTTCACGCCGTTCACCAAATCGGTTTTCGCCCACAAAGGCCAAACATCGACCACGCGAATATCGTCTTTCCGCCACTCCAAATTCAGCGCCTCAGTAAGACCTGCGACGTAAAACTTCGAAGCCGAATACACCGCGATCTGGGGCTGCCCGTACACCGCCGACGCCGAGGACATGTTTAACAACTGGGCGCCCGGCGTGCGCGCCAAATAAGGATGAGCGGCGCGGGCACCAAGAGTCACGCCATTGACGTTGATTGCAAGAAGCTTGTCGACGCTCCCCTCCTCTGCGTCCTGCAGCGGTCCCTCAATAATTACGCCGGCATTATTGTCCACCACATCGATGGTGCCTCCGGTGTGCGTCGCAAAGTCTTCTAGGGCTTTGTCCCACGACTCGGACTGTCGAACATTGAGGTAGCCCCAGCGAAGATTGGGGTGTGAGTAGGTGATTTCCGCGAGGTCGTAGGCTCCAACGAGCCAACCTTCGTGAAGAAATTTCAACGCCACAGCTTTGCCAATTCCGTTCGCCGCACCGGAAATGAAGATTGATTTCATGGTGTTTACTTTAGGTGAGATATGCCCTGAGCTGGCACGATTCAATCAGCAGAAAGCTGGCAGAATTTTCTTAAGCCGGTTGAGATGACCTTTGTTGGTTAGCCATGATGATATGCCATTTCCGCAGCTAGATCATGATGATGGGGGAATTCCCATAAACTTCAGTATTTTTGCATTTGTGCAGGTCACGGAGTTGAAAATTGGTCTGACCGCTGTTTGTGGGAAAAATTTTTTCGGTGTTAACTTCAAGTCACAGCAACGGAACACACCGTCGCTGGCACACCTTGCAAGTACACGAGAAAGTGAGTTCTTTTCATGGGATACATCGTCAACATCTTCAACACTGTCCTGGGAAGCGTTTCCGACATCTTCTCTGCAGTCGTTCTTTCTTCCTAAATCTCACTCAACCACTTAAAAGGAGTTCAACATGTTCGATCAGATTCAGCACTTCACCGACATTGCACAAAACTTCCAGCCTGCACAGTGGGGCGCTCAAATTCAGGAGCAGTTCCAGCAGCACTTCCCTCAGCAGATTCAGCAGTGGGTTCGCCCTGAGGCTGCTCCCCTGCCGGAGCGTACCTCTTCCCTCTCTTCCTAAGAACACATGAGGGGACGCTTCAAGTGAAACATCCCCCAATGCGATCCGGAATGATTAGCTTTGCTGCCAACTCAGCTGCCAGAGAGACGCCATCGGTAACCGATGTTCTGGGAGGGCTGCGGTTGGAGGTAAAGCCTCATCGTGGCAAGTCTAGCGATACCTTAAGCTTTTTTAAACCTTTTACAACAGACGTTCTTGCTTCTTTACAACAATCACTTTAAGGAGATCACTATGTTTGATCAGTTCCAGCAGTTCACCGACATTGCACAGAACTTCCAGGGCGCACAGTGGGGTGTCCAGATTCAGGAGCAGTTCCAGCAGCACTTCCAGAATTGGTTTAACACCGAAACTGTAGAGCCAGCCAAGAGCACTTTCTCCCTCAGCTCCTAGTCGCTCTTTAAGGTCAATGTTTCACGTGAAACATTGACCGAGGAGCCCTGCTCCCCTTGAGAATCGCAGCGCAGCTGTTTTTACTCCCCGAACTCATTCAACCTCAGCAAAGGAAATCACTATGTTTGATCAGATCCAGCACTTCACCGACATCGCACAGAACTTCAAGCCAGCACAGTGGGGCGCTCAGATCCAAGAGCAGTTCCAGCACTTCCAGGGATGGGCGCGACCTGAAGCAGTCGAGTCACAGCACTACACTTCTTCACTCTCTTCCTAGAAGTAGCTAAAGAGGGAGAATGTTTCACGTGAAACATTCTCCCTCTTTTCGTCTTTACTTGATGAGGCGTTCTACGGCTTCCGCCACCGGAGTTGAACCGTCGGTGAGTTCAACAATGATCTTTGACAACTGCGGTTGATGCAGAGCTTCATCAATGAACGCTGCGACATTATCGCGAGCAACATTGCCGTAATTAATCGCTAAGCCAGCAGTGACTAAACCATCCCCTGCCTCATCTTGAAGCACGCCTGGTCGGACAATAACCCAGTCTAGGTCAGTGTGACTGAGGTAGACATCGGCGGACTTCTTCACCTTCATATAGTGCTCAAAGTTCTCGGTGGTGTTCTCCCCGCGGGAGGATTCCGGAAACGCAGAGACCAAGATGAAGCGTGAAACGTTGGCCGCGCTGGCAGCGTCGGCGGCTTTACGGAGGCCGGCGCCGTCGATAAGCGTGGTATTTTCTTGCCCTGTTCCGTGGGCGCCTGCAGAAAATACGATGGCATCGTGACCGCGGAAAAGCTCCGCAAGCTCCTCCGTGCTGTTGTGGATGAGATCCCCGAGTACGGCAGTTGCCCCAGTGTCTGTGATTTTTGAGGCCTGCTCAAGATTGCGGTGCATGCCGCTAACTGCATCTCCCCTGGCGTGAAGCAGGCTGGAAAGTCGATTGCCGATGCCACCCGCAGCGCCGATGATGAAAACCTTCATGTCAACTCTCCTTTAAAGTACGTAGTCGTATTGGTGAACATACCTGGGTTCCGCACCTAGTGCGAGGGCTGCTTGGTTTGCCCAGGAAGGATCCTTGAGCAGTGGACGGCCGAGGAAAACTGCATTGACATCGCCAGAATCAACCAAATTGTGCGCAGTTTGGGCGTCATCAATGCGCCCCACAGCAGCGACTGTCACTCCGGTACTTGCGTGAAGATCTGCGGCCTTCGCGGTTTGGTAATCGCGGTCATGCGGAATGGGGACGATGTCGAGGCCACCAGAAGAGGCATCGATCAAATCAACTCCGTGCTCGGATGCCCACAAAGCCAGCTGCCTGCTTTGGCTCAGCGTCCAGGACTCGCGATCATCCTGTGGGTTTTCCTCCACCCAGTCGGTGGTGGAAATGCGCATGAATACAGGCTTTTCCTCTGGCCACACTGCGCGGATTGCATCAATGACTTCGAGCACGATGCGAGCGCGGTTTTCTAAAGATCCGCCGTATGAATCGGTGCGCTTGTTGGAGATCGGAGAAAGGAAGTTATGCAAAAGGTAGCCGTGTGCTGCGTGAATTTCCACGACATCAAAACCAGCCTGATCGGCACGAACGGCGGCGCCAGCGAACTGCTGCACAACCTCTTGGATTTCTGAAACCGTCAGCTCGCGCGGAGCAGGCAAACCTGGGAATGCCAGAGGGCTGGGGCCGACAGTCTCCCATCCATTGGTTTCTGGTCCAACATATCCGCCACCATTCCACGGAGCATCGGTGGATGCCTTGCGGCCAGCATGGGCTAATTGAACGGCCGGTACTGCCCCACCGGCGCGAATAGCTGCTGTCACTCGGGAGAATGGTTCAATTTGGTCATGGCTCCAAAGTCCAAGGTCGACTGGGGAGATGGGAGCTACGGGGTTCACTCCAGTTGCTTCAACCATGACTAATCCGACACCACCTGCTGCGCGAGCTGCGTAATGAGCCTGGTGAAAATCGGTGGGAAGACCTGAACCGGTGGCTGCAGAGTAGGTGCACATCGGTGACATCCACACGCGGTTGGGGATGGTGATGTCGCGGATTTGAATTGGGGTAAACAGCTTGGACACCAAAGGCTCCATTCGATCGACTAGTACGACGTTTGCCATACAACGAGTTTGATCGTACAACTAGCTTGGCTTGAGGGCAAGGTACGATTAGAGTCGTACCTAAATTCAATACTGTTTTACGAGATCATTTGGAGGGTGTCATGGCCCGCAAATTGGAACATCCATCTTTGGCCGAGATGAATTTAAATGCCATCATGTTTGCGCTGTCGGATCCTATTAGGCGACAAATCCTGTCGCAGCTGTCGTGCGGACATAATGATCAGGCATGTGTTGCCTTCGAGCTTCCAGTATCTAAATCCACCTCAACGCACCACTTCCGCGTACTCCGTGAGGCGGGTCTGATTACTCAGCGCTATGAAGGAACTGCCATTCTAAGTGCGCTGCGCAGCGAAGATATGGAAGCGCGTTTTCCGGGACTGCTGACTTCTGTCATGCGAGCGGAAGTGGAAGAGCGCAACGCAGCTGACTTGCCCGTTTAGGACGGTTAGCAAGTATTATCCTCCAGCAACCACCCACTTCTCCCCTGCCTCCACGGTGAGATTGAGGTGGTTGTTCAGGCTGGGCGATGGGCACAGGAACTTTCGGTTCAATGCCTTTGGGGGAAGATAAGCGCGGTTGAAATCAATGATGGTGTTTCCCTCGGCATCAGGGCGTGGGATGTCGACAAAACGATGCTGATAAACGCCCAACGTCGAGGAATTGTCGCTAAATAGTGCCCGTAGATTATTTTTCTGAACGGTTACACGAAGACGGTAATCCAGACGGCCCTTCAAAAAGTGCACCCAACCCGCAGTAGGCGTGGCAACGATAACTCCATCAGCTGCAGCGGTGTTAACAGTGTCAGGTTCCGGGAAGAAGCGAGCCTCAATCCGCCATTCCTCGGACGGTGGGAAAGCTGCGATGGAGTGGAATTCAAAACGCTTCGGATTGCGTGCATCAAAAACCTGAAGTGCAAACTGTCCAAGCCGTTCAATGACGGTGAGGGTGAAATCTTCCGCTATCAAGAGCTCACCGGGGCGCAGTTGCACCGTTCCAGTTGTTGCGAAAGCTGGTGGTAAATGTGCTCCCACTACCCCGCCGCCTCGTTTATACCATCGCCCGGGAAGTGAAGGAAAAGTGTGCGCGTCCTTGAGTGTGGTGGCGCTAATCCACTCTGTGGCACTCAGGCTGGTGGCGCCGGTGCGGCTGATGGCCTCTTTGTTTCGGGAGAAATGCCAAGCGTGCCAAGCGGTTTGATCAAGGGGATTAGTTGCCTGCAGAGTGTGAGTCATGAGTGTGCTTTCCGTTAGTTGCTGCGAATGTACGCTTTCGTTTCAAGCTAATCTAGACCATGCTGTCTATTTGGGGAAGGTGTTTTATTCACACCGGCCCGAACTGCCTAGAATGCAAAAAAGTGGCCCCCGGAAGGTGACCACTTTCATTGCTTGACCAGCTTGGCTAGCTACTGAGGACTTTTAGGCGTTGGCTTTCTGTTCCTGCGCATCACGACCATAACGAGCTGCAAGCCATGCACAAATCATCAGCTGGACTTGGTGGAAGATCATCAACGGCAAGATGAGCAGGCCGATATTGGCGCCACCGAAGATGACTGCCGCCATTGGGAGGCCTGTGGCCAGGGATTTCTTGGTTCCGCAGAACTGAATAGCGATGGAATCTGCCCGGTTAAATCCAAGGCGTGTAGCCATGAACAGCGTGAACCACAGCATGGCCATCACCAGCAGAATAGCGAAAACAATGAGGTAGATAATCTCTAGAACGCTCACAGTGGACCAAATGCCAGCCACCATGCCGGCAGAAAACGCGGAGTACACGACCATCGCGATCGAGCCGCGGTCCACGATTTTTGTTGCTTTGTTGGCCGCAAAATTCTTCACCCAACGCCTACATACCTGGCCGAGGATGAACGGCAGCAGAAGCTGAATCGCAATGTCGAGGAAGACCTGGGAATCCACGTGAACTCCCCCGCCCGCAGACATGATGAGCATGACCAGCAGCGGAGTGAGGAAAACACCCGCAAGGTTGGAGAGCGATGCCGACACAATCGCACCAGCTACGTTGCCTTTAGCGATCGAGGTAAACGCCACCGATGACTGCACGGTGGACGGAACGAGCGTGAGGAACAAAATTCCCCGATAAATATCTTCCGACACAAATGCAGTCATCGGCTCGAGCCCAATGCCGATAAGTGGGAATATTCCGAAAGTGATCGCCAAAATAGTCAGGTGAAGCCTCCAGTGCTTCAGACCATTCAGCGCCTCTTGGGTGGATAGGCGGGCACCATAAAGAAAAAACAGCAGCGCAATGGCAATCTTGACGGCGACATCAAACCAATCCGCAGCAACCCCGCGAACTGGAATGATGATCGCCACAATGACAGCCAGCACAATGAGGACAATGAGCGGATCTAGGCGTTTGAGGCGTTCAAGCATGCACATTAGTGTACGGTGCAATCGCCTCAAACACCGGGAAAAATTTGGCTTTAGACGCCCACCTCCATACCCTCCTTGTGGCTTGTGGGTGGTACTGTGAGAAGACATCGCGTGGGGGCATGGGCGATGGAAATGACCAGCAGTTTTAGGTGAACCCAATATTGGTTTCCCTGATGCTCGGTGAATCAAGTTACTTGAAATGAAATAGTGGGATTAACCCATTAATTTTATCGCTCTATTTAGTTTCGTCACTGTGTCGTTAATCAATTGACTTCCTGCGTGGTTGAATCAGCGCAAGGATTGTGGATTTTTGGACTATTCTCGACACCATGACTTCCCTCCTTACTCCCATTGCAATCCGTGGATTAGAAATTCCCAATAGGATGTGGCTCGCGCCCATGTGCCAGTACCAAGCCAATAACCTCGATGGGGTTCCACTTGATTGGCACCTCGTGCATTACGGAGCCCGAGCTGTTGGCGGCTTCGGACTCCTCATCGCGGAATCCACCGGCATTAGTCCAGAGGGAAGAATCTCATCGCGTTGCACTGGCCTATGGAATGAGGCCCAAGTTGAGGCATGGGAGAGAATTACAAATTTTGTCCACGCTCAAGGTGGACTGATCGGTGTGCAACTTAACCATGCAGGCCGCAAAGCGAGCACATATCCGGCCCTTCCTAACTTCCCTACTGGTACTCAATCAGTTGACGAGGGTGGATGGGAAACCTTTGGGCCTAGTGCTGTCGCTCAGCCGGGGCTTGCAGATCCGACCGAATTGACCCGCGAAGGTATTGAAAAGGTTATTCAGGATTTCGCTGCTGCTGCAGAGCGCGCGGTGCGTGCAGGGTTTGATGCTGTGGAGGTCCATGGTGCCCACGGTTACCTGTTGCATCAGTTCCTCACTCCCGTCGCAAATAAACGTACTGATATTTATGGAGGTTCGTTTGAGAATCGCACACGACTATTTAGGGAAGTAGCCCAGGCGATCCGTGCAGTGATTCCGGGCTCGATGCCACTGATTGCCCGGATCTCTGCCACGGACTGGATTGATGATGAACCTTCGTGGGATGACGATCAAACCGTCTCGCTTGTGTCAGATCTGAAAAAGCTGGGTGTGGATGCAGTCGATATTTCCACCGGAGGTGCAGTACCCGCGACAATCCCTGTGGAGCCGAGCTATCAAGTGAAATTTGCTCGTCGTGTGAAGCAAGAGGTGGGTATCCCTACCTCCGCGGTTGGATTAATTACTCATGTGGGTCAGGCGCAGGGGCATCTTGATCGTGGAGATGCGGACATTATTTCGCTGGGTCGAGCTGCCCTCCGCTACCCTTCCTGGCCACTATTTGCTGCGCATGAACTGGGGAAAACTCGCGATGAGATCCCCTACCCACCGTCCTATGTGCGAGGTGCGTGGTAGAAAAATGGCGATGTTTCACGTGAAACATCGCCATTTTTTGTCTGTTTTTCTACTGCACGGACGCGCTCAGAGTGTCGCCGTCCTGCTTGAGATTGGCGCTGGTGAGTCCGTTCTGGGCTGGGCCGGACACAACTGAACCATCGGAAATGTTGAAGACTGACTTATGGTTCGTGCAAATAACAGTGTCTCCCTCTACCTTGGTGATGCGTGATCCCTGGTGTGGGCATGCAGAAGAGTAAGCCACGAAGTTGCCTTCGGTTGGCTGCGCAATGATTACGGAACCCAAGATGACAGAGCTTCCGACGGGGACTTCAGTAGCCGCTACCTCCTGATCTGGTTCAGTACCACAGGCTGCAAGAAAAGCACCTGCGAAGGTTGTTGCTGTTCCAAGAAGAAACATGCGGCGGCTACACATGGGGGCTGGTTGAGTCATAATGCCTAGTATCGTCCAGAGAATCTTATTTAGCCAGTTGCTAAAGTAGGTTCCTTCGCTGCGCCCCAAGTAGGCCTACTCCCCCAAGGGCGACACCAATAATCGCGAATGTGAGCAACGGCCACACTGCTTCATCGGAGTTTGCCCATGAATGTGTCAGTGGCGAGAATTCCATTTGCTGCTCGGTGAGTGAGAACAATGGGCCGAGGAGAGTCACTACCGACGCCGCAATAATGGGGAGCCAGGCAAGGTGGATGACGCGCGGTGCAAGTCCCGCTACTGCGATTGCGATTCCTAGGAAGAACAGTGCATGGACGGCAATTGAGAGGCCGGAAAGCACCATGAGGGAGGTCCCGTCTTCCACTGTTGACGGTTGGAGATACAAACCCAGGAGAGCACATAGAATGGCGAAAATGGTGCAGGAGGTTAGCGTCGATAAGCATGCTTGAACGCAGCCCCATAGGGGCGACCAGCGGCGCACGCCCGTGCTGCGGACCGCGTCGATGAGGCCTTCGCGCTCTTGGCCGATGAACCCGATGACGGGCAAGACCACTGCGATGCTGAGCAGAATAGACGCGATTTGGAAGACGTAGACGATGAAGGTGATCTGCAATTCGCCCGCTGGCAAGAAGGCTTCGACGGCTTGCATCGTCGCGGCATCGCCTTGCAGCGACGGCAGGAGTGAGTCGATGAGGGGAAGGAAAATCAGCAGAACCAAGCCGATGACGATCGACCAAGTGATCAGATTTCCTCTGTGAAGCACCATGTTCAGGCTGTACAGGCTTCGGATTTTTCGCTCGCGGTAGCGCTTCGAACCTCGAAGGTGAAGCAGGCTTTCATCGAAGGGGCGCCGGGAATCGAGGGTAAATGCAACGCCGATGAGCGCCGCGCACACGATGGCCAAGACCAAAGCCTTCAGCCAACTGTCTTCCGTGAAGGGTGCGATCACTGTGCGCCAGCCCTGCGGTGACACCCAGTTGAGGTGAGTTGCCCAGCTTGACGACGATGTGTCAGCGAACATTCTGATCAAAAATGCGGCACCCACGCTGAGGAGGCCAAGGCGGTTGAAGTTGGTTCCCCTCCCCCACAAGCTCTGCAGAATGCTCGTGATGGCCATGGTGGCGAGCATGGTGAGAGTGATGGTTACGCCGAACGCTATGCTGCCAGCGACCGTGATTTCATCAATGCTTAGATATCGAAAAGCGAGCAGGATGAAGGCGCACACCGCACCGTTGAGGACAGACACAATCGTGCCTGTGGCGATCGCCGCGCCGAAACGGGAAGAACCGCTGCGCCCCGCGGCATACACATACTCGACGAGACCCGAGCTTTCAGGTTTGCGATGAAGCGAGCTAAACAGCAAAACCATCATCACCGACGACAACACGCATAACCATGCTCCAGTTTCCCAGGCGGTTAATTGCCCAATGGTGCCAGGCGATGGAAGATAGCCATACATTGCTTGAGTGCCCACATTATTTTGCACACTTGAGACAACCGGCCCACGGCTCGCAAGGTCCGGATAGGTGGCAACATATGACGGCGGGGTGATGATGAGAAATACCCAGATGCCAAGCAGCCACCACAGAATGAGCATCCGACGAAGACGTAGATTAAGACGGATCATTGTGATGCCTTGCTTTCTGAACCACTCACGGTTTCTCCATAGTGACGCAAGAAGATCTCCTCCAGCGACGCCGCGGTGCTGATGATGTCCTGGCCGCCAGCGTCGATGATGATGCGCAAAATATCGGGAACCTCGGAGGCATCGCAGGTGATGCTGAGATGGCCAGCATCGAAATCCACTTCTCCCCTGCCAGCAAGGTGTTGAGGTACCGCCGGAATCGTGGCAGTAATGCGGTGAGCGGAGATCTTCCTCAGATAGCTCACCTCATTAGATGCAACTGCTCGCCCCTCTTTAAGGACCGTGACGTAATCACACAGCTGCTCCACCTCACTGAGAATGTGGCTGCTGAGTAACACGGACGCGCCGTTGGTTCGTGCCTTGCGGACATAGGTGACAAAGACTTGCTCCATGATGGGATCCAAGCCTGCGGTGGGCTCGTCAACGATGAGGAGCTCGGGCTCATGACTGAGCGCCGCGATGAGACTGACTTTCCTTCTGTTACCTGTCGAGTATTCGCGGATCTTCTTCGAGGGATCCAATTGGAAGGCGTCAATGAGCTCGTTTTCTAGAGCTCGGTTGGATGGAGTCTTGCGGAGTGATTCGAGCGCCCTGAAAACTTCCGCCCCAGTGAGGTTGTCCCACAGTGTGGCATCTCCTGGAACGTAGCCAACTCTTCGAAGGACATCGGGGTGAGCAACAGGATCTTGGCCGAGAATAGCGACTGAACCTGTTTGGGGTTTTAGCACTCCAATGAGTGCCCTGATGGTTGTTGACTTTCCTGCACCGTTGGGGCCGAGGAAGCCGTGAATGCTCCCCTGCTCCACCGTGAGGCTGAGGCCGTTGACAGCTGTGAACGACCCAAAACTCAAACTTAGATTTTGAACCTGAACTGCCGGAGTGTTCATAACTCTCATTCAACTCCACTTGGAGACAAAAATCAGCAGATGTTTCACGTGAAACATTTCGCGTGGGAACTTCGAGGTGTCTTCGTGGGGCGTACGGAGATCTAGCAAGTGTGGCTTTATGTTTGACCCTATCCGAATCAACATGCAGTGAATTAACATCTACTTATGTTTGTACTCAAAGATCTGCTAAAGGCAGAACGCATAGAACTCGACCGCACGGTCACCGATTGGCGTGAAGGCATCCGCGCCGCAGGTGTACTCCTAGAAAAGACAAACAGCATTGATTCCGCCTACACCGATGCCATGATCGCCAGCGTGGAAGAAAAAGGCCCCTACATTGTGGTCGCTCCAGGTTTCGCTTTCGCGCACGCCCGCCCCAGCAGAGCAGTCCGCGAGACCGCTATGTCGTGGGTGCGCCTGGCCTCCCCTGTTTCCTTCGGTCACAGTAAGAATGATCCCGTCAATCTCATCGTTGCTCTCGCTGCCAAAGATGCCACCGCACATACCCAAGCGATGGCGGCATTGGCTAAAGCTTTAGGAAAATACCGAAAGGATCTCGACGAGGCACAAAGTCCCGAGGAGATCCAAGCAATCTTAGAGAAGGCAGCAGCGCCGGCGAAGCAGAAGGCTCCTGCTGTGGCTCCTGCTGTAACACCCACTGACGCTCCTGCAGCCTCAGTCCAATCCAAAACCCACGACAAGATCCTCACCGTCTGTGGCAACGGCTTGGGTACCTCCCTCTTCCTCAAAAACACCCTTGAGCAAGTTTTCGACACCTGGGGTTGGGGTCCATACATGACGGTGGAGGCAACCGACACTATCTCCGCCAAGGGCAAAGCCAAGGAAGCTGATCTCATCATGACCTCTGGTGAAATCGCCCGCACGTTGGGTGATGTTGGAATCCCGGTTCACGTGATCAATGACTTCACGAGCACCGATGAAATCGATGCTGCGCTTCGTGAACGCTACGACATCTAACTACTTTAAAAGGACGAAAATATTATGGACTGGTTAACCATTCCTCTTTTCCTCGTTAATGAAATCCTTGCGGTTCCGGCTTTCCTCATCGGTATCATCACCGCCGTGGGATTGGGTGCCATGGGGCGTTCCGTCGGTCAGGTTATCGGTGGAGCAATCAAAGCAACGTTGGGCTTTTTGCTCATTGGTGCGGGTGCCACGTTGGTCACTGCCTCCCTGGAGCCACTGGGTGCGATGATCATGGGTGCCACAGGCATGCGTGGTGTTGTCCCAACGAATGAAGCCATCGCCGGAATCGCACAGGCTGAATACGGCGCGCAGGTGGCGTGGCTGATGATTCTGGGCTTCGCCATCTCTTTGGTGTTGGCTCGTTTCACCAACCTGCGTTATGTCTTCCTCACCGGACACCACGTGCTGTTCATGTCCACCATGCTCACCATCATCTTGGCCACCGCCGGATTTGATGCGTGGATTGTGGTGGGTGTGGGTGCTCTCTTGCTCGGTATTCTCATGGTGTCGTTGCCTGCGTTCGCGCATCCGTGGACTCGCCGAATCACTGGCGATGATTCCATTGCCATTGGACACTTCGGCACCGCAGGTTATGTAGCTGCCGGTGCAGTCGGCCGACTGGTCGGTGGCAAGGGCAAGAAGGCCAGCCCTTCCACTGAGGATATGAAGGTTCCGGAAGGCTTGCGCTTCCTCCGCGACTCCATGGTTTCTACAGCTCTGTCCATGGCGATCATGTACATCATTTTGGCTATTTTGTTCCTGGTGCGCGCAGGAGAAGAAGAAGCCTTCACTGCATTCCCCAATGGCGCCACCAACGTAGGCAACTACATCATGCAGTCCTTCACTCAAGGTCTGCAGTTCGGCGTTGCAGTTGCCGTGATTCTCTTTGGTGTCCGCACCATTCTTGGTGAACTGGTCCCCGCATTCCAAGGTATTGCTGCGAAGGTTGTTCCCGGAGCTATCCCCGCATTGGATGCACCGATCGTGTTCCCCTACGCGCAGAACGCCGTTCTCATTGGTTTCTTGTCTTCCTTCGTCGGTGGCTTGGTTGGCCTGACTGTTCTTGCATCGTGGCTGAACCCAGCTTTTGGTGTCGCGTTGATTCTGCCTGGTTTGGTCCCCCACTTCTTCACTGGTGGCGCGGCGGGCGTTTACGGTAATGCCACGGGTGGTCGTCGAGGAGCAGTATTTGGCGCCTTTGCCAACGGTCTTCTGATTACCTTCCTCCCTGCTTTCCTGCTTGGTGTGCTTGGTTCCTTCGGGTCAGAGAACACCACTTTCGGTGATGCGGACTTTGGTTGGTTCGGAATCGTTGTTGGTTCTGCAGCCAAGGTGGAAGGTGCTGGCGGGCTCATCTTGTTGCTCATCATCGCAGCGGTTCTTCTGGGTGGCGCGATGGTCTTCCAGAAGCGCGTCGTGAATGGGCACTGGGATCCAGCTCCCAACCGTGAGCGCGTGGAGAAGGCGGAAGCTGATGCCACTCCAACGGCTGGGGCTCGGACCTACCCTAAGATTGCTCCTCCGGCGGGCGCTCCTACCCCACCGGCTCGAAGCTAAGATCTCCAAAACCCTGAGATTTCCTAAACCGCAAACAAAGAAGCCGCCTCCCAGCCCGAGAGCTAGGAGGCGGCTTCTTTGTACATCTGTACTTTAGGGCAATGTTTCACGTGAAACATTGCCACATTTAAAGGCCTAAACCTTCTTGGTCGCTGCCTTCATCGCAGAGATGAACTCAGTGAGATCCTTCTTCAAACCGTCCATATCTCGAATGGTGGACGGGTTCGGGTGCTCACCTTCGCAGTGGGAAGCAATGATCTTGGTGATCGCGGAACCCGTGATCGCACCGGAAGCACCCGCTGCAATCGCGTCTGCCACGTGCTGAGGGGATGAGATGCCGAAGCCCAAGAGGATGGGTGCGCCATCAAATTTCTTGATGTTGTCCACCACTGCGGACAGGCCGTCGGTGGATGATTCACGTTCGGTGCCGGTGACGCCGTCGCGGGAGATGGCGTAGATGTAGCCCTTTGATGCGGCGGAGACACCCTCGAGGGTTTTCTCGCTGGCGTTGGCCGGAGCGATGTAAATGGGATCAATTCCGGCTGCTGCAGCTGCTGCAGAAAACGGTGCGCCTTCGCGGACTGGGACGTCTGGCAGGAGGATGGAGTCTGCGCCAGCTTCAGCGAACTCTTGGTAGAAGCGATCCAAGCCACGGGTGAAAGGAACGTTGCCGTAGATGAGCATTCCGATGGGAACCTCTGGGTAGGCTGCGCGCACGCGCTTGATCTGCTCGAGTGCGCTGTCTACGGTGGCGCCGCCGTCGAGTGCGCGGAGGTGGGATTCCGCGACGGTGGGGCCATCGGCAACTGGGTCGGAGAAAGGTACGCCAAGTTCCAGTGCATCTGCGCCAGCTTCGATTGCTGTGGAGATGATCTGGAAAGCCTCCTCTGGTGAAGGGTCGCTCAGCATGATGAAGGGAACAAAGGCGCCCTCCCCTGCCGTGTCGAGGCGTGCAAAAAGATCGTCGTAACGGCTCATCGGTTGTCCTTCAGGATCAGTTCTGGATTTTCTTCGAGGGTGCGGCGCACGTGGTCAACGTCCTTGTCGCCACGGCCGGATAGGGAGACGAGGATGGTTAAGTTCTGGCCTTCCTCTTCGGCGGTCTTGGCGCGCTTGAGTGCGTAGGCGAACGCGTGTGAGGATTCCAGTGCGGGGATGATGCCTTCGTAGCGGGCGAGGTACTGGAATGCTTGGAGGGCTTCGGCGTCGGTGATACCAACGTAGGTGGCGCGGCCGGTGGCGTGCAGGTGTGCGTGCTGTGGGCCGACGCCTGGGTAATCAAGTCCGGCGGAGATGGAGTAGGACTCTTCCACTTGGCCGTCGGAGTTGCGCATCAGGTAGGAACGGGTGCCGTGCAGGATGCCGATCTGACCGTTGGTGATGGTTGCGCCGTGCTTGCCGGAGTCGAGGCCTTCACCGGCTGGCTCAGCGCCGACGAGCTCTACACCTTCATCGTCAATGAAGTCTGCGAACATGCCGATGGCGTTGGAGCCACCACCGACACAGGCGACCACAACGTCGGGAAGCTTGCCGGTGCGCTCTAGCATCTGTGCCTTGGCTTCCTCAGAGATCACCTTGTGGAATTCACGCACGATGGTTGGGAATGGGTGCGGGCCGGCGGCGGTGCCGAGAAGGTAGTGGGACTCGTGGAAGGTTGCGGTCCAATCGCGCAGCGCTTCATTCACGGCGTCCTTCAGGGTGCCGGAACCAGATTCCACGGGGATGACCTTCGCGCCGTGCAGCTGCATGCGGTAGACGTTGGGCTGCTGGCGGGCAACGTCCTTGGCGCCCATGTAGACAACGCACTCGAGGCCCATGAGCGCACATGCGAGAGCGGTGGCGGTGCCGTGCTGGCCTGCGCCGGTCTCTGCGATGATGCGGGTTTTGCCCATGCGCTTGGCAAGCAGCACCTGGCCGATCACCTGGTTAGTTTTGTGTGCACCGCCGTGGACGAGGTCTTCGCGCTTGAGGAAGATCCGCGCAAAGCCTTTGCCTTCGCCTGCGAGTGGCAGGTTGGAGCATTCGGTCAGCGGGGTTGGGCGGCCGAGGTAATCGCGGAGGTAGCCGCCGAGTTCTTCGCGGAACTCTGGGCTGTTGGTCGCGTCAACGAAGGCCTTCTCCAGCTGGTCGAGAGCAGGCAGGAGGGATTCCGCGACGAACTGGCCGCCGAATTCACCGAAGTATGCAGGCAGCAGCGTGGAGCCGCCCAAGTTTTCTTTTTCAGTCATGATCCTATTTAAACCTTTAGTAATGGAATGTGGAGATGGTCGCGAAAATTTTCAGCAGCGCGCCGGCGTCTTTCGCCCCAGCCCACGTGCCTGCACCGGCGGGGTATTCCACGCCAGAGTTGATGTCCAAACCTGCGCAGCCCACAGCGAGTGCCTGCGCAGCGTTGTCCGGAGAGATGCCTCCCGCGAGCAAAGACTTTGCCTTCACAGCGGCCGGCACCGTAGCCCAGTCGAATACTTCCCCGCTGCCACCTTCATGGGCATCAAGAATTAGCTTATCGACGTCACCCTCCACCGCAGCTGCCACTTCAGCCCCCAAGGGGCTGGACATCGAGATCGCGCGCCAGACCTGGACCTGCGGTCCAACCTCTTCACGAACGGCGGCGATCAATGCCTTTTCTGCTTCGACGCTGTCCTGCAGTGGGGCGTGGATTTGTACGGCGAAGATGCCGTCGACAAGCAAATCCTTGTACCCGGAGGTGCGACGGCTGACCGCGACGTAGCGCAGGTTGGGCTCTGCGGCGATGATTTTTTGCAATGTTTCACGTGAAACATTGCGTGGCGATGCCTCTTCGAAGATGAGCCCGCCGTAGACCGCACCCGCTGCGCGAGCGGTTTGTGCTGCACTTGGTGAGGTGAGTCCGCAGACTTTGTTGGGGCCGTAGACTAATTCGCGGGCTGCCAGATCGACGTTTTCCTGGCTGGTCAGCTGGGAGCCAACGAGGAATGCATTGGAGTGCCCACCTAGCTGGCGGACGGTTTCGGTATCGCGCACGCCAGACTCAGACACGAGCACGGCATCTGCTGGAATGAGCTTGGACAGGCGACGTGAACGATCCAAATCAATGGACAGATCATGCAGGTTGCGGTGGTTGACGCCAAAGATCTTCGCACCCAGCTTGATGGCGCGGGCGACTTCCTCCTCATCAATAACCTCGGTGAGGATATCCAGATCAAAACGCGCAGCCTCGGCAGCGAGTGCTGCGTACTCTTCATCATCAAGCACAGAGAGCATGAGCAGGATGGCATCAGCACCAAAGTAACGCGCCGCGTGTACCTGGACAGGATCAATGATGAAGTCTTTGCACAGCACCGGAAGATGAGAGGTAGCGGCAACGGTAGCGAGGTGATCGTAATCGCCACCAAAACGATCCGGCTCGCACAGCACGGAAATGCCGCTGGCGTAGCGAGAGTACACGCGAGCGATTTCACCCGGCTGGTAGTGCTCACGAATCATTCCCAAAGAAGGCGATGCGGACTTGCACTCCATGATGAAACGCGCCCCTCCCCTACCCTGGTTGAGGGAATCAAACAGAGAACGGGTGGATTTTGGAAGCGCATCCACATCCACGTGAGCGATGCGAGCGCGAATTTCCTCCAGGTGTCCGCGACGACCCTCGACGATGCTTTCCAACACTGTGGGCAGATTATTACTAGTCATTGGAAGACTCCTTTTCTGAGTAATCGATCTCTTCGTGCTTGGCCAACCATGCCTGGGTGGTGCCGTCGGCAAGCAAGGAAAGCGCCTTTTGTGCACCATCTTTCAAGGAGTCGACATCGCCGTTGAGGTAGAACATCGCACCTGCGGACGCAGCCAACGCATCACGGTGTGCATCAGGGCCGGTGCCCGCGAAAGTAGCGCGCATAGCTTCGGCGTTCTCAGTGCCGAGGCCACCTACGAGATCCTCAAGGGTGTAGCGGCCAAGGCCAAGGTCCTCAGGCTCGATGGTGTAATGCTCGATGGTGCCGTCTTCTTTAAGCTCCCACACCAAGGTGGTGCCGTGGACTGCGATCTCATCGGTGCCTGCGCCATGCACAACAAGCGCGCGTGTACGGCCCAACTCGCGGAAGACCTCGGCGATGAGCTGTCCATGATTGGCATTGGCCACGCCCATGATCTGACGCTCCGGGCGCGCCGGGGACAGCAATGGTCCAAGCGTGTTGAAGATGGTGGGGAATTTCAGCGCCTGGCGAACCGGCTGCACATGCGCAATCGCAGGGTTGTACGCAGGTGCGAACAGGAAGGTGAAGTTGGACGCTTCGAACCACTTCACAGCACGATCCACATCAAGGCCCAAAGGAATATTCAGCGCTTCCAGCACATCGGCGGAGCCGGACTTGGAGCTCACCGAACGGTTGCCGTGCTTAACCAGCTTCACTCCACCGGATGCTGCGATCAGGGATGCGCCGGTGGTGATGTTGATGGTGTTGGCACCGTCGCCACCAGTACCAGCGGAATCTAGCAAACCTGCGCCAGTAATCGGGAACGGACGAGCCGCCGCGAGGAACGCCTTGGCAGCGCCGGCAATATCAGCGAACTGCTCACCGCGAGTACGGATGGTGGCAAGCAGCGCTGCGATGTGCACGTCATCGTATTCACCCACGGTCAGCGGGGTGAACACCTCAATTGCCTCCTCCAGGGTTGGAGTGGGGTTATCCAAGTAGGCGTTGAGAACTTTCAGTGTTGCTGGAGAAGTCATGAATCAAATCCTTTTTTTATTAGTTCGCGAGAAGCTGTTCGACACAGCGGGACAAAATGACAGGACCCGTTGGGCTTAGCACTGACTCAGGGTGAAACTGCAGGCCAATGGCCTTTCCATCGGTGGTGCGTGCCGCCATGATGACATCACCAATCTCCGAGGAACAGGTACCTAGTGATTCAATACCGTCTGGGGCAACCACGCAGCCCAGTGAGTGATAACGGCCAATTGGAACCTTGCGGCCTGGGATTTCTGGATGATCAGGCTCAACATCAGTGGCAAGACCTGCAAAAACAGGGCTCTGCACACCTGCATCAGTAAGGATCATGTTGTCGGTGGTGCCGTGCACAGGGCCACAAGGCTCAACCTTGCCGCCGTGGTATTCGATGAGTGCCTGGTAGCCGAGGCAAATACCCAGTAAAGGAATCTGGCCGAGTGTGCGCTCGATCAGCGCCATCATGTTGCCCGCATCGGCAGGGTAACCAGGTCCAGGTGAAAGGCAGATCAGGTCCGGGTTGGCTGCCAAAATGGTTTCCACTGGCACCGTATTGCGGAACACCGTGCACTTATAACCGGCCACGGCGAACGCATCCACCAGGTTGTAGACAAAAGAATCGTGATTATCAATGAGAACAACGTGTGTCATCGGATGACCTCCAAAGTGGAACCAGCAGCAAGCGCAATGGCATTCAACACGGCATACGCCTTGTGCAACGTCTCATCGGCTTCAGATTGAGGATTAGAATCGCGGACCACACCAGCACCAGCCTGCACAGCAGCCACACCATCCTGGACAAACGCCGAACGAATAACAATGCAATTATCCATATCGCCATTGCCGCGCAGGTACCCCACTGCCCCACCATAAGAACCACGCCTGCGCTTTTCGACGCCGCGCAACAGCTCCATAGCGCGCAACTTCGGAGCGCCGGTCAACGTGCCCATATTCATGCACGCCCGATAGGCGTCCAAAGCATCAAGCTCTGGGTCCAACGTCGCCGTCACACGGGACACCAAGTGCATCACGCGGGAATAGCGATCCACCTGCAAAAGATCCGCAACCCGGCGCGACGCTGGGACCGAGACGCGGGCCAGGTCGTTGCGGGCGAGATCGACAAGCATGGTGTGCTCCGCGATCTCTTTGGCATCAGTGCGCATATCCAACTCATTGCGGATATCTAGCTCATCGTTGATGGAGCCATCTGGGTTGAGTCCACGGGGGCGGGTACCTGCGATTGGGTACAGCTGCAGCTCACGGTTAGCAGCGGTGAACTTGAGGTTGGACTCAGGGGATGCGCCAAAAAGTTCATAGGAGCGGCCTTCGTTGAGGCCACGGATATAGAACATGTACGGCGACGGGTTGGTGGCACGCAGCTGCAGATAAGCAGCGAATGCATCAGGACATGGTGCGGTGAAAGTGCGCGCCGGGACAACTTGGTAGATGTCACCGTTGTAAATGTTTTCTTTCAGCTCATTGATCTGGGTGCGGAACTGAGCATCGGGAATATCAGCCACAACGCGAAGAGTGTCGCCGTCGTGAGGGGTGGTTTGGTAGGCGTGTTCGGTTGCGGGGAGGGCGGCGTCGATAAGCAATGAAAGCTTGTTGAGCTCGGCCTCGAGCTCGCCTGGGGCGTTGGAGACGCCGGCGAGTTTGGCGGTCTGGTCCTGGTGATTGATGTCCAGGACGATTTCCGCGAGGACGAACTGGTAATCGGGGTAAGTGTTGACGCTCTCCTCGACAGCGGGGAGCGTTTCAAAGGTTTCTAAGAAATCAAACGCGAAACCGCCCATGAGCAGTGGCAGGGACGCGTCGCTGTAGCCGGACTCGAACTGCAACTTGCGCAGCACTTCGATGGTGCTTGGTGCGGTGAGGCGCTCGCGCTCATCAACCGCATCTGAGGCGGGGAAGCTAAAGGTGTTCTCTGCGGTGTTGTACTGGCCAAGCTGCTGCGTTAGGCGCGCAACCACTGCCCTACCCGAGTCCGTCAGCGGCTGCGTTACCACCGTGTTGCCCGTGCACGTAATGCGCACCGAACTCTTCAACACCGCGAGGGAAGAAATACCATTCTTGGTGGTGATATCAGCGCTTTCCAACAGGGCTGCATCATCTGCGGTTGTGCCACCCAAGTGGGCAAACAATGCAGAAGCATCCTCGTGATAGCGGACATCTAGGGAGAAAACATGGGGATTCGTGCTCATGGGGCACCTACCGAGGAAATCATTGTGGGGCTGAAGCCTTTCTGGGAAACATCAAATAATTACTCGCTGCGAGCTTCATTCGATCCAGGGCTTGCCGGTTGTGGGCTAAAAACCACAAAAGGCCCGCTTCTTCGTCGAACGAAGTACGAGCCTTAAAAAATTCATCAAAGTGAAAACAACTTGAGGTGTCAGGCTCGCTTAGTTAGCGCGCCACCACCACTGGGTGCTTTGACTGAGACAAGAGTTATTCACAAAATGGGACTTTATCACATAGTGGGAAGCTTGTCTCAATTATTAATCATTTTTGGGTTCTTGCGTAGTTTCCGCAGCTCTACGCACTGCATCCAAGTCAATCTTGGGGGCATTCAGCGGAGTCTTGTTGATAATCGGCGAGGTAATAGTCACACCACCGGCCTCTTCAATTTCAGCGGAAACAGGCGCCTGCGGGGTTTCGCGACTGCGCTTCGCGTCAACCATCGCAACAGTATGCGCAGCCATACCCGCACCCATACCAATGAACACGATGGCAGCCACAACACCCAACGCCACAACAAGCCACATCCAACCAGAAGCAACAAACGCAACTAGCGATGCAATAACAAAGGAAACTCCCGACAGCACCCACAACGGGCCAGCGACACGGTGCGCCATATCCCACAATTCTTGGGATTTACGCACCTCAGGGACACGAATGCCCACAACCGGGTTGCCAGGGAGCTTAGCCGCCCACCCCAAAGCACCAACCACGATGAGAAGGACTGCAAGAACGCCAAAAAGGCTGCCAAGAATAATTCCGATCACCGTCATAACAACAACTCTATCCCCACCAATATTCCAGCGAGTAATTCATCCTGAATTCTTCACTGCACGATCCTGACATTAAAAGGTATGATGCTCCGCCTCCAAAGAACTAGGTTTGACCACAAGCCTGCAGTAATCTGACACACGTCGCAGTTGTTTGGTGGAGTTTGTCAAGGCTCCAGGCAGGGTCTACACGAGCTGTCCTTGTGACCCGTCACTTCCAAGCCGCACACAAAATTCCATCACGCGCTGCCGAGCATTGCTCAGACAGCACCTGATTAGAAATAAGGAACAACCATGGACATAAAGAGCATGAGCTCGTCGCTGCTGTTCCGAGTGATCGTTGCCATCATCCTCGGAATCATCTGCAGCCTCTTCTTCCCGGTGTGGCTCGCTGAGATCTTCACCACCTTCAACGGCCTATTCAGCAACTTTCTGGGCTTCTTCATCCCAGTGCTGATCTTCTCCCTCATCGCCCCCGCCATTGCAGGGCTCGGCCGAGGCGCTGGCAAATGGCTCGGCATTGTTGCAGCAATCGCCTACGCGTCCACCGTCTTCTCCGGTCTGATCGCCTACGGAGCATCCCAAGCGCTCTACCCATGGCTGCTGAAAGACCACCAAAGCGTCACCGAAATCGACCTTGATGCAGGTGCCCTCCAGCCCTACTTCAACATCGAGATGCCACCACCATTTGAAGTGATGACCGCACTGCTGCTGGCATTCTGCCTCGGCCTGGGCATGGCTGTAATTAAATCAGACACCCTGTTCAAGGTAACCCGCGAACTCGAGCGCGTAGTCATGAAGACCATCACCGCCTTTGTCATCCCACTGCTGCCACTCTTCATCTTCGGCATCTTCCTCGGCATGGGCATGAACGGTGGCCTCCTGGAGATCATGTCCGCCTTTGGCAAGGTACTGATTCTCGCCGTCGTGGGAACCCTGCTCTTCCTAGCCATCCAGTTCATTATCGCTGGTGCAGTATCCAAGAAGAACCCATGGAAACTGTTCAAAAACATGCTCCCTGCATACTTCACTGCACTGGGCACCTCCTCTTCAGCGGCAACCATCCCAGTGACCTACCAGCAGACCCTGAAAAACGATGTTGATGTCAACGTCGCAGGCTTTGTTGTCCCACTGTGCGCCACCATCCACCTAGCTGGATCGATGATGAAGATCGGCCTCTTCACCTTCGCTGTTGTCTTCATGTACGACATGGAAGTAGGCGTCGGCCTCTCCATCGGATTCCTCCTCATGCTGGGCATCACCATGATCGCCGCACCAGGCGTTCCCGGCGGAGCCATCATGGCAGCAACCGGCATGCTGGCCTCCATGCTCGGATTCAACACCGAACAAGTCGCCCTCATGATCGCCGCTTACATCGCGATTGACTCCTTCGGCACCGCAGCAAACGTCACCGGCGACGGCGCAATCGCAGTCATCGTGAACAAATTCGCCAAGGGCCAGCTGCACACCACTTCCCCAGATGAAATCGAAGAAGACGACCGCGTTGCCTTCGACATCACTCCATCGGATGTGGAACATCACAAGTAGAAACCCGCATTTTCTGTAGTTTTTACTGCGGTTTGATCGCACCAGCTCGATGCGGCTGGTGCGATCTTTTCTGTCTTGAGGGTTCGTGGGGGCTGTGGAACGGTGGTTCGGGCGTGGTTTGGGTCGCTCAAAAGGAGAAACCAGACAGGCGTGACAAGAATCTGGATTTTCGCCAGGTTTTGGCACGTCTGTCTGGTTTAGGGGATTGGAAACCGGACACACGTGCCAAAACCTCGGCTTTTTCGCCAATCTTGTCACGCCTGTCTGGTCTGCCTCGAAAAGGGTGAATTCACGACCGAGATCCCTAAAAGTTTGACCTCACAGAATCGCTTCTAAGGGCCTTAACTGGCTCTCCCTAGACTCACACCCATACGGAAACCTCGACGCCTTAAACGCCCATATTTCGCGGTTGTTTCTTAACTGCGATTTCACGGTGTCGAGTTCATGGTTCCAATACCTCAAGCTCAATTTCTCAACAGCGATTTCGCTCGGTTTTCCCCGGTTTTCCGACTGAAATCGCTGTTAAGAAATCGAACTTAAGAACTCGACATTAAAGAGCCTGCCTGGGAAAAGCACACAATTTTCCCTTAACAGGTGAGGCTGCTATTTCTGTTCGAGGAGGGCGTAGCGCCATTCCTTCAGTGCTTGTGGCATTTCTCCGAGCTCAGGGTTGGCGATGTGGGCACGCTTGGATGCATCGTAACCCCACAGCCAGTCTGCATAGATGAACCAGCCATTGCGGTCTGCTTGGCGGAAAACTTCGTTGCGGATGAGACGTGCGGTGCCTTCCACATGCCAGAGCTCTCCCCAGAAACGGCCTACGGTTTGGATGCGGCTGCAGCGTGGTCGGCGTTCAGCTTCCACCTCTGCGAGTACCTCTTCCCAATCGAGGTTGCCAGCACGCGCAGCGTCGGCAGCGAAGAGGGCGACAGCCTCGGCGTCTTCCATGGCCATGACCGCGCCTGAGGCGAGGTACTGGAGGGGTGCGTGGGCGGCGTCGCCAAGCAGCAACATGCGGCCGATACGCCAGTTCTCTAGAGGCTCGCGGTCGGACATTTGCCACCAGTTGTTGCGCCACAGGGTGTCCAGACGGTCCTGGATGAAGGGGTCGCAGTGGTTGTAGGCGCGGTCTAATTCTTCGGGGTTGCCCCAGTCTTCTGGGATGTCGCCGGCGGTGCGTCCATCGAGGTAACGCTGGGATTCAAAGACGGCGACCTGATTGAGGAGTTCTCCGCCGCGCAGTGGGTATTGGATGAAGTGCACGTGTGGTCCGATGTAGCCGATGACGGATTTCAGGTCCTTCATTTCGGCGTCTTCTGCCAGCTTGGAGGTGCCGCGGTAGGCGACGTAGGAGGAGGCGACGGGGGCGTCGTCGACAAGCTTTTTGCGCATGACCGAGTGGATGCCGTCGAAGGCGAGGAAGGCGTCGACAAGCAAAGTCTTGTTATCTTCGCCCTTGTTGATGGAGGATTCGATGTCCACCTCGATACCGCCGTCGACGGTGCGGGAATCGGTGACCAGGACGCCATTGTGGAGCTTCGCGCCCGCTGCTTCGGCGTTGGTGACCAGGATGTTGAGCAGGTCAGAGCGGTGAATCACCAGGTAGCGACCGCCGTAGTGCTGCTGGAATTCTTCATCGAAACGCATGGTCAGGATGGTTTCGCGGTTGACAGCGTCGCGGAACTGCATGTCTTCTGGGAGGTAGCCGGCCACGACAATTTGGTCGAGCAGACCCCAGGATTCCAGCATTCGCCAGCCGTGCGGACCGATCTGGAGGCCAGCGCCGACCTCCTTGAACTCAGCTGCGCGTTCGTACAAAGTGACATCGGCACCGCGCAAAGCAAGCGCAAGTGCACCTGCTGCGCCACCAATTCCGCCACCGGAAATAATGATCTTTTGGCCGCGGAGTTCATCAGAATGTGGAAGAGACATGGGTGAAGTTTCCTAACTGTGAGTTGAAAAAGGGGGTTAGCCTTGGATTTCGACTTTGTGGGTGACGCTGTAGGTTTTCTGCAGGCGCAGCAACACGCTGAGAGCCAGCGCAGAGAGCAGCGCAGCGGTGCCGAACATGATGAAGTTGGAGTTCACGCCCAAGTTCCATGCCAGCAGCAGGCCAGCGAGCTGCGGGGCCACAACAGCACCAATACGACCTACACCTAGCGCCCAGCCCAGTGCTGTGCCACGCAGGTTGCTTGGGTAGAAGTTGGCGACAGCTGCAATGATGAGGATCTGAGTGCCGTGGGTGCCCACGCCAGCCAAAATGAGAATGACATAAACCGCGGTGACAGGCGGGTAAGTGAGCAGCAGGAGCAGTGCAATACCGGCGATACCTGCAGCGATGACACCGGAACGGATTGGCCCGAAGCGATCGCCGGCCCACGCAGTAACCACGGATCCGATCACTGCACCGAGGTTCAGAGCCAGGGTGAACATCAATGCATGGCCGAACTCATAACCTGCAGTTTCCATGAGGCGAGGCAACCATGTGCCCAGTCCGTACCACGCGAGCAGGGTGACAAATGTGGCGAGCGCGAACCAAATGGAGATCCAGCGGTAGCGATCGACAAGCAGATCCTTGAAACCTGCTGGCTCATCGTGGCCTTCTCTAATGTCGTGATCCGCCTTGATGGCCTTATCGGAAGGAATGACCTTCATGGCGATCGGCAAGCCGACAACCAGTGGGATCAACGCGATGAGGAACATGAAGCGCCAGCCCCACTCCTCCGAGGAAGGAACAACCACAAGTGCCAGCACAGCCGCGATAGAACCACCGATGGGAACGCCCGACATCATCACCGTTGCCCACGCTGACATGGTCTTACGTGGAACCAAATCAGAGGTCATCGCATTAACTGAAGGCACCAAGCCGCCCAGACCAAGGCCTGCGATGAAACGGAAAGCGCCGAACACCCATGGGTTTGGAGCAAATGCACACAGCATGGTGAAGACAGAGAGAATCAGCACGGATCCAATCACCGCTGCTTTTCGGCCCACGCGGTCTGACAGTCGACCAATGAACACAGCGCCGATCGCCATGCCAAAGAACGCGGTGGAGCCGATGGTGCCCAGCGTTGCAGAGCTTAAGTTCCACTCCTTAGCCAGGGCCGATTGGACGGTGCCGTACACAATGAGGTCGTAGCCGTCGAAAATGACAAAAAACCAGCCAATGAGCACCGCAGCCAAGCGTCGGCCGCTGATGCCCAAGATGGTGAGGCCTTTATTTTCAATTGTTTGGGAGCTATTCGATGCTCCGAGAGTTGACTCTGTCACAAGTCCTCCCGATTCTGGTGCGTGTGATGTCATAAACACATAATCGAGGTGAGCCAAGTTACAATCAAAGGGATTCCGCTATCTGGAAAGAGTGATTATGGATAACGTCGCCCCCACCCAGGGGTTACCCCCGAAAGAATTTCTAAGCTCTGTCGACATTGCATTGCAGCTCATTTTGCTGCTCCGTGACTCTGGAAGTTTGACCATTTCCGGTGCCGCCGAAACCCTTGGGGTGGGCGCGTCTACGATCCATCGATCCATGTCAATGCTGGTCTACCGGGGTTTTGCAGTCAGAAGCGAGTCCCGCACCTACCTTCCAGGCTCTGCATTGGCGACCTCCGCGCTGCAGCCAGGCCTTGGCGCTGACTTGACGAAAAAATGCAGCCACTACATGGAATCAATCGGCAAGGAAACTGGCGAAACAACCCACTTGGTGATTCTGCAGGGAGATAGCGTTCACTTTATTCACAGTGTTGAAGGTTCCCTGCCGGTGCGCGTGGGCAATCGCCGAGGTCAAGTCATGCCCGCCATCCAAAATTCAGGTGGATTAGTGATGCTTGCAGAGATGTCAGCCCGGGAGCTTCGGGCACTGTATTCCAGCCTGGGCGATGAGGAATTTGAGAATTTAAGAAAGCGTCTTCGCAGGACCCGGGATCGAGGCCATGGCGCAAACTTTGGCTTCTTTGAGCAGGACGTTAGTGCAGTTGCGGAGCCTTTACTCAACGATGTGGGTGATGTTTTAGGTGCAATTACAGTGGCTGTGCCGTCGAATCGGTTCCGGGAGGTCTATCCGAAGGCGGTGCAGGTTTTGGAACGACATATGCGGGATCTGAACAAGGCTTTAGCTGATTACCGAGTGCCCGAAAAAGGGTGAATGGGGGGAATTTTCAGAGCTGTCACACCCCCGTTTCCTGAGGGGAATACTTAGATTCCACATAGCGGAATTATCTTGAGTCACCTTTCAAAGCCCAATATGTTCGAAGTCACAAACACTTCAAGGGCTAGACGTATGCAGGTGTTGGGGATTGCTTATCTCAAGGGCAATCACACCCTTCATACGCATCTACAACATCCGTAAAGGAGGACTCCAACAATGGGCGCCCCAGGTAAAAACGATTACGCAACTGAACACGTCAAGCAAGAAGTCCCACCCGCAACTCCAGAAGAGCAGGCAGAGCTGGACACCATGTATAAACGCATGGATGACCTGCATCTAAAGCCCCTGTGGACTCAAATCGGTGGGTTGATGCCAAACCACCCGGAACCACGAGCTGTGGCACACAAGTGGGATTGGGCGGAACTCCTGAAGCTCGCGCAGCGCTCCGGTGAACTCGTTCCAGTTGGGCGCGGTGGCGAACGCCGTGCCATTGGCCTGGCAAACCCAGGTTTAGACGGCAATACCTACATCTCCCCTACCCTGTGGGCAGCAATTCAGTACCTCGCTCCGGGTGAGAACGCTCCAGAGCACCGCCACTCACAAAACGCATTCCGCTTTGTTATCGAAGGCGAAGGCGTGTGGACTGTCGTTAACGGCGATCCAGTACCAATGCGACGCGGCGACTTCCTGCTCACCCCAGGCTGGAACTACCACGGCCACCACAACATCGCGACCGAGCCAATGGCCTGGCTAGACGGGCTCGATATCCCATTTGCCTACCAAATGGACACCGGATTCTTTGAGTACGGCACCGAAAAACTCACTGACGAATCCACCCCAGACCTCTCCCGTTCAGAACGCCTGTGGGCCCACCCAGGACTTCGCCCAGTCTCCTTCCCAGGAAAAACTTCCTACTCACCAATTGGGCGCTACGCCTGGGAGCACACCGACGCAGCACTCAACGATCAGCTGGCATTGGAAGAAGCAGGACACCCAGGAACAGTCGCGCCGGGACATGCTGCGATTCGCTTCTCCAACCCAACTACCGGTGGCGATGTCATGACCACCATCCGCGCGGAGTTCCACCGCCTGCGCCCAGGTGCATCCACTGCCCCCATTCATGAGGTAGGAAACCGTTGCTTCCAGGTATTTGAGGGTTCCGCAACAATCAATGTTGGAGATAAAACCTTTGAAGCTAACCACGGCGATGTGATCAATGTACCGTCGTGGCAGAAGTGGAATATCGTCGCTGGCTCTGACGGCGTCGACTTGTTCTGCTTCTCTGATACACCAATTTTCGAGGCCCTTAACCTCGCACGTACTTTTACTCCGGAAGGAATCTAGAACTTATGCGTCTTGCAACAATCCGCACCAACGGCACCACCATTGCTGCTCGTGTTGAATCTGAAAACACCGCTACCACCATCGAGGGCTTTGCCAACGTCGGTGAATTACTCCAGGAATCCAACTGGCGCGAGCTGGCAGAAAACGCTGCTGGTGAGGCTGTGACCTTTGAAAACAAGGAGCTAGATGCAGTAGTTCCAGCACCTAAGAAGATTGTGTGCGTCGGCCTTAACTACGCCAACCACATTAAAGAAATGGGCCGCGACCTCCCTGATACCCCAACCCTTTTTGTTAAGTTCCCTGACGCGCTCATCGGACCTTTCGATGATGTTGTCGTTCCAGAGTGGGCTAACAAGGCTCTCGACTGGGAAGGCGAGATGGCAGTTATCATTGGCAAGCGCGCACGCCGTGTCAAGCAGGCCGATGCTGCTGAGTACATCGCTGGCTACGCAGTGATGAACGATTACACCACCCGCGATTTCCAGTACGCAGCACCTGCAAAGACTCCACAGTGGCACCAGGGCAAGTCTTTGGAAAAGTCCGCTGGCTTCGGGCCTTGGATGACTACCCCAGATTCTTTTGAGTTCGGCGGCGAGCTGGCAACCTACCTCGAGGGCGAGAAGGTACAGTCCACCCCTACCAATGACCTGGTCTTTAGCCCAGAAAAGCTCATCGAATACATCACCCACATCTACCCATTGGATGCTGGCGACGTCATTGTCACCGGTACCCCAGGCGGCGTTGGCCACGCACGTAACCCACAGCGCTACATCGGTGACGGCGAAACCGTAAAGGTTGAGATTGCGGGCCTCGGCTTCATTGAAAACAAGACGGTGTTTGAATAAATGACAACTTTCCACGATCTTCCGCTGGAGGAGCGGCTGACACTGGCCAGGTTGGGCACATCCCACTACTCCCGTCAGCTCTCCCTCGTGGACAACGCTGAGTTCGGCGAGCATTCCCTGCTAGAAGGGTGGACTCGTTCCCACCTCATTGCCCACGTGGCATACAACGCCATCGCACTGTGCAACCTCATGCACTGGGCAAATACTGGTGAGGAAACCCCAATGTACGTGTCGCCAGAAGCGCGCAACGAGGAAATTGCCTACGGTTCCACGCTCAATCCCGATGCGTTGCGTAACCTGCATGAACACTCCGTCGCACGCCTGGACGTGGCTTGGCGTGAAACGTCTGAAGATGCTTGGTCACACGAGGTTCTGACAGCTCAGGGACGCACTGTCCCAGCTAGTGAAACATTGTGGATGCGTTCCCGCGAAGTCTGGATCCACGCAGTTGACCTCGGTGCAGTGGCAACCTTTGGCGACATCCCAGAGGTCATCCTGCGCACCTTAGCTGCAGAAATCACACAAAAGTGGACAAGCCAAGGAGCCGGCGAGGGACTTGTGCTTCTCGACGAGCCCTCCAGCACTCGCTACCCCGCCGCCCCAGGGCAGGACGAGGTAGTAGTGTCCGGTAGCCTTGCAGGCATTGTTCGCTACGCCGCTGGCCGCGGTTCCGATGGAGTCACTTCTTCCACTGGAGAGGTTCCAGAGCCACCGCGCTGGCTGTAGTTTCCACACATTCTTAAATGACCATGTTCCTTTGCGGGAATGTGGTCATTTTTTATCTCTTTCACTGAAATCGGCCTTCATTGGCGTTTTAAGGCTTTGGGATCCATCAAATGACTATTGGCATGGGTTGGTCTCTGTTTGGGTGGCAGGGGCGAAACTGAGGGGTTACTTTTTGGCTTATTTTCTAAAAAATTTTGGGTTGGGGAATTTTAAACCGCGGGCGGGAACTTGTTCAAAGGCGCCTTAAAAAAAAGGGGGGTGCCGTATCCATGACTGGATCAAGGATGGGATTTTCTCGGAATTTTTTTGGGTCGGTTTTCGGGATGTAAACCTGTAAAAAATCACTTTCGCTACTAGGTGTTCCAAGGTGTGATTCCCTTACCCATAACGTATTGCGTCATAGGTAAGGAAGATGATTTTGGGGTATGACGCAATGCGTCATTTTGCAGTTAACACGCTGAAGGTACCCCATGCGACATAGTTGTACTGTCAAGCGTTATGATAATGAATCTCAACTAGAAAATGACTGGGGGCGATATGCCGGTGCAGGACGCAGGCGAACGCAACAACAATGACCGGCCAGTGATGCCGGGAGAGATCCTCCGTGAGGAATTCATGGAGCCTTTGGGGCTGTCCCAAAACGGCTTGGCGCGGGCAATAGGAGTGCCACCACGCAGGATTAATGAGATCGTGCACGGCAAACGCGCAATCACGGCAGACACTGCGCTGCGTTTAGCTGCTTATTTAGGTCCCGATCCACAGTTTTGGCTCAACTTGCAGACCCACTACGACCTGTCGGTGACGTATTTAGATGCGCGCACACTGTTGGAAGCGATCAAGCCTTATGATCGTCAGCAAAATGTGGCTCGGACCCTGAATCCGCTTCAGGAGAGCTCGCAGTAGGAGTCGCCTCTGGTCGGGGCTTCAAACGAATGATGTGGATGCTCACGCCGGTGGCAATCAGCGGCAAGATGATCCACGGAATGGTTGCCCCGATGAGGAAGCAGGAAAGGATAATTCCGCACCACAGTGTCAAAAGTGTGCGGAATTTATGCTGCGGGGTCATCGCGTGGTTGTAGTAATTGGAGATGTACTCGCCAAAGATTCGGTGCGAGACCAGGTAATTATGCAACCGCTCTGAGCTGCGCGTGAAACAGAAAGCACTCAGCAATAAAAACGGAGTCGTGGGGATAACTGGCAATACAACGCCGATTGCTCCGCAGACAAGACTGAGCAGTCCGACGGCGATAAGCAGTGGTTTCCACATAATTCTTCAAGTCTATCTACTTATTGAGGGGAGGAAGAATTGCCCTCCACACATGAGATGTCCCGTGTACCTACTACACTGTTTAACCATGACTAACCCGAGCGAAGGCACCACTCCCCTGGCGTTCCGTTATACCCCGGAACTCGCCAACAAGATCGAAGGTGAGTGGCAGAATTACTGGACTGACAACGGCACATTCAACGCACCCAACCCAGTGGGTGATTTAGCGCCTGCGGACGGTAAAGCACTTCCTGAGGACAAGCTCTTTGTCCAGGATATGTTCCCGTACCCATCCGGAGCTGGCCTGCACGTAGGCCACCCACTCGGTTACATCGCAACGGATGTTTTCGCCCGCTACAACCGCATGCTGGGCAAGAACGTTCTGCACACCTTGGGCTATGACGCCTTCGGACTGCCAGCAGAGCAGTACGCGATCCAAACCGGTACACACCCACGCACCACCACCATGGCCAACATTGAGAACATGAAGCGCCAGCTCGGTGCGCTGGGTCTTGGCCATGATTCCCGTCGTGCGGTGGCCACCACGGATCCTGAGTTCTACAAGTGGACTCAGTGGATCTTCCTGCAGATTTTCAATTCGTGGTTCGATGCAGAGCAGCAGAAGGCACGTCCCATCAGTGAGCTGATTCCGTTGCTGGAGTCCGGCGAGCTGAAGACTAAGGACGGGGCGGATTACAACGCGCTGGGAGACGTCGAAAAGCAAAAAGCGGTGGATGACTACCGCCTTGTTTATCGCTCGAACTCCACCGTGAACTGGTGCCCAGGCTTGGGCACCGTGTTGGCAAACGAGGAAGTGACCGCGGACGGCCGTTCCGAGCGTGGCAATTTCCCTGTTTTCCGTAAGAATTTGTCCCAGTGGATGATGCGCATTACCGCGTACTCGGATCGTCTGATCGATGATCTGGAGCTGCTCGATTGGACTGAGAAGGTCAAGTCCATGCAGCGTAACTGGATTGGCCGTTCCCGCGGCGCTGAAGTTGATTTCAGTGCAGAGGGCGAAACCGTCACCGTGTTTACCACCCGCCCAGATACTCTGTTCGGCGCGACCTACATGGTTCTTGCACCTGAGCATGAGCTGGTCGACGTGCTGCTGGAGAAGGCTGGTTCCTACGAGGGCGTTGATGCCCGTTGGACCAATGGCCAGGCGAGCCCTGCGGAAGCTGTCGCTGCATACCGCGCCTCCATCGCCGCGAAGTCCGACCTGGAGCGTCAGGAAAACAAGGAAAAGACCGGCGTCTTCCTGGGCGTTTACGCGACCAACCCAGTCAACGGCGATCAGATCACAGTGTTCATCGCTGACTACGTTCTGACCGGCTACGGCACCGGCGCCATCATGGCGGTTCCTGCTCACGACGAGCGCGACTACGAATTCGCCACCGTTTTGGGTCTGCCTATCAAGGAAGTTGTCGCAGGTGGCAACATCGAAGAGGCTGCTTTCACCGAATCTGGCGAAGCAGTCAACTCTGCGAACGACAACGGCCTGGATATCAACGGCCTTGCCAAGGATGAGGCTATTGCCAAGACCATCGAATGGTTGGAAGAAAAGGAACTTGGCCGCGGCACCATCCAGTACAAGCTGCGCGACTGGCTGTTCGCTCGCCAGCGTTACTGGGGCGAGCCTTTCCCAATCGTCTACGACGAAAACGGCCAAGCACATGCTCTGCCAGACTCCATGCTTCCAGTCGAGCTGCCAGAGGTAGAGGACTACAAGCCTGTCTCCTTCGACCCTGAAGACGCAGACTCCGAGCCTTCCCCACCACTGGCTAAGGCCCGCGAATGGGTTGAGGTGGAACTCGATCTCGGCGATGGCAAGAAGAAGTACACCCGCGACACCAACGTCATGCCACAGTGGGCAGGTTCCTCCTGGTACCAGCTGCGCTACGTCGATCCAAGCAACGATGAGCAGTTCTGCAACATCGAAAATGAACGCTACTGGACCGGCCCACGCCCAGAAACCCACGGACCAAACGATCCAGGCGGCGTAGACCTCTACGTCGGTGGCGTCGAGCACGCAGTTCTCCACCTGCTCTACGCACGTTTCTGGCACAAGGTCCTCTTCGACCTGGGCCACGTCTCCTCCAAGGAGCCATACCGTCGCCTGTACAACCAGGGCTACATCCAGGCCTTCGCCTACACCGATTCCCGTGGCGTCTACGTGCCTGCCGATGATGTCGAAGAGAAGGACGGAAAGTTCTTCTACCAGGGCGAAGAAGTCAACCAGGAATACGGAAAGATGGGCAAGTCCCTGAAGAACGCCGTTGCCCCAGACGATATCTGCAACAACTTCGGTGCTGACACCCTGCGCGTTTACGAGATGGCCATGGGACCTTTGGACACCTCCCGTCCATGGGCAACCAAGGACGTCGTCGGTGCGCAGCGCTTCCTCCAGCGTCTGTGGCGTCTCGTCGTCGATGAAAACACCGGCGAAGTGCTCACTCGCGATGAAGTCCTCACCGACGATGACAACAAGCAACTGCACCGCACCATCGCAGGCGTCCGCGACGACTACACCAACTTGCGCGTTAACACCGTGGTTGCCAAGCTCATCGAATACGTCAACTACCTGACCAAAACATACCCAGACACCATCCCAGCTGGCGCAGTCCTGCCACTGATCGTCATGGTCTCCCCTATCGCACCACACATCGCGGAGGAACTCTGGAAGAAGCTCGGCCACGACGACACCGTCACCTACGAACCATTCCCCACCTTTGAGGAAAAATGGCTCACCGACGATGAAATCGAACTGCCAGTCCAGGTCAACGGCAAGGTCCGCGGTCGCATCACCGTTGCAGCCGACGCCAGCCAGGAGCAGGTCATCGAGGCAGCGCTTGCCGACGAGAAGGTGCAGGAGCAAATCTCCGGCAAGAACCTGATCAAGCAGATCGTTGTTCCAGGACGCATGGTTAACCTTGTGGTGAAGTAATCCCCCTCGGTTTAGATTCCCCTAGAAGCCGCGCCGGCCCGCTTTGTGATTAGTGGGCAGGCGAGGTTTTCTTATGTGCTTGGTTCCTCAGTTTTTGTAGGCGTCAGGGATAACTCGATTGCCCTGTAGTCATGTGTCAGCGTTGACATGCAGTAATCGTGAGATGCATAAGACTCAACAGCTTTAGCTATCTTTTGAATTTTTTCCCAAGATCGTTTCACTGAATGCGGACGAAAGCTCCCTTCAACAAGGAAATCTGGCATGCGAGAAATAAGATCGTAGGTGTAGACGGAATTATATGCGGGGTTGAGAGCATGGAACCATCCTGTTTCAGTTGCGATTTCCATCATGAAATCAAAAGTTTCCCGCATTATCCAAGGATTAAGATCTGGACAATTATGGATCTCAAATTTGAGTTCTCGAGGTCTCAGAATGGGATCTGCATCAAGATCTCCGGTGTCACGGTCCATTAATTCTCCAAAATTCCGAAGACTTGCAGGGACATAACCATTGGCGATCATGTCCCAAGGAATGGAAAGCGTGCTTTGTCCTACTTTGAGGGTGTATCCCTCCAGCTCAAAGTCAAAGATCCCGCGTGATTCCTGGAAAATTAGCTCAGGCAAGAATGCGTATTTGTAATCTCTGTATTGATCGGCAAGAGATTCTTTTGTGCTCTCAATAATTCTCACCGCAGACTTGGTCCGCTCGGAGTCCCATGCTAATTCCAGCTCCCATTCTTCCCTGAAGTGGAATTTGAAAACTAGTACGTGCCTCAGTGCTTCTTGTAGATCCTTCACTGGGAGGTCCTGTTGCTCCATCGCAAGGTGAAGAGAACGTTTGAGCAGCATCAGAGCATCTGGAACGAGGGAAAGGGATTCAAATGAGAAACTATTTACATAAGGGACATAATCGGTGTCGGGATCAGTGGTGAACCAGGGCTCCGGATCTTCTTGAATTACGGCAGCAAGCCAGCCAAGTGTTCGGAGTGTGCGGTTCATTGTCTTTGTCCATTCTTATCAATCAGTAAAAGTATGGAAGTAGCTTCTCATGTTGATGCGACATCATTCGGGCGCGAGTCGAACAGATGTGTAAATGGAAAACGCCCCGGCCAGTATGTAACTAGCCGGGGCATCTATTTAAGTCTTTCTAAAGCTATTTCTAGAGTGGTTTCTAGAGGGTTTCGACAACTTCGTCCTGCTCAAGGCGTGGCAGGCGGTCGTACCAAGCATTGTCAGCTGGCTTACCCATGTTGATGGCAACCAGAACGCGGTGGCGGCCGTCTGGGAAGAACTCCTTGGAGATAGCGTCTGCATCCATGCCGGTCATTGGGCCAGCGGCGAGACCTGCTGCGCGGATACCGATGATGGCGTATCCGATCTGAAGGCCAGCATTGAGTTCTGCGGAGGAAGCACGTGAAGCTTCATCGGCTTCGAACATGTCGCGTGCGCCTGGGAAAGGTGGGAAGAGCTTGGGCATTTCTTCGTGGAAGTCGATGTCGGCTGCAAGAAGTGCGACCGCAGGAGCTGCAGCAACCTTGGCCTGGTTGCCTTCTGCCATCAATGGCACGAGGCGAGCTTTGGCTTCTTCGGAACGAACAATTACCACGCGCAGAGGCTGGGAGTTCATTGCGGTTGGTGCCCACTTAACTAGGTCGAAGATTGCTTCGATCTGCTCGTCAGAGATTGGTTCATCAGTGAAAGCATTTGCGGTGCGAGCCTCACGGAAAAGGAGGTTCTGTGCGTCTTCGTCAAGTGCTAGAAGGTCTTGAGTAACTGTAGTCATACCTATAGCAACTGAAAAACCTTCAAATTTGTTCCCGCATCAAGTAAGTGTGGGGCAGATCGCTCTGGGATTTAAATTTTGTATTGGAAAGCTAATAATTAAATAAGCTCTAGACCTCCCGTAATAGGGGTAATTTTGCAATTAACTGCGCTTAAAGTAAGAAACATTGCTAATCTTTATCTGGGTAATTAACAATCGATTTTAAGGATATTCTCATGCGTAAACTTCGTACTGCTTCCGTTGCACTGCTGACCGCAGGTGCACTTGCACTGACCGCTACTCCTGCAATGGCTCAGTCCACCACCGGTTCTTCTGCATCTTCTCAGGTTGGCGACGCACTCGGTGCTAGCGACTACGAGCGCGACATCTGGGGTTCCTCTAAGGACTTCGACGATGTAACCCCATTCGGTTCCGCTTGGTACGGCTACACCCTGGCCGCAACCGCAGTTGCTATCTCCGGTCTTGTGTACGCAAACCTTCCTGCAATCGAGCAGGCTGCTGCACAGGCCGGCATCAAGCTGGAGATCCCACGCTACTAATTGCCACTGCAATCTTAAATAATTCCGTATGCATTGAATGATGCACGCGGAATTTTTTATTTAAATAAGAACATTGTTGTCAAAAAGTTCTTTATTCAGAGGTCGAACTTCTCACAAAGTTGCTAGTTTGAATTACCAAGATCGGTATTTGCTGCGATCGCTATGTAATTCTCAAAGAAACTGACCTCCCGCTGAAAATGCTGACGGTAGTCCATTTTTCTGCTCGACGACTGAGAGAGTGTTCATTGTGCACCTAGCTGGACAATCCACCAGACAACGGCAAACGATATTCCTTGCCGTAATAACAAGTATTCTTCTCATAGTTTTAAGCGTGCCCTCCACCGCGAATGCGCAAACAGAATCTACATCCCGCGGAGTTCCCACGATGCTGGTGTTAGATAGCTCGGGATCGATGGTGACTCCAGATGCTGGTGGGCAAAGCAGGTCAGATGCCGCCAAAGAGGCTACGAATCAGTTTATTGATGAGCTCGCTGGAACCCTCGACTTAGGTTTGGTGACCTACGGCGGAAACACTGGTGAAACACCAGAAGATTATGAAGCCGGTTGCTAGGACATCACCGTCGTCCGCGGGCCAACTAATGGGCAGGCTGAGCAGCTTAAACAACACATCGATAGCCTCCAACCGCGGGGCTATACGCCGATTGGTGAATCCCTGCGCAAGGCTGCAGCAGAATTGCCTGAAGGCCAATCTGGCACCATCGTATTGGTCTCTGATGGCATTGCAACGTGTACGCCCCCTCCAGTGTGTGAGGTTGCTGCAGAACTAGCCGACCAGGGTGTTGATCTGGTGATTAACACTGTTGGATTCAACGTCGATGAGTCTGCTCGCGCGGAACTGGAGTGCATTGCGCAGGCTGGAAACGGTACTTATGCAGATGCGAGCGATGCGGATTCGCTTGTGGCAGAACTGAAGCGAGCTGCCACCCGCACGGCAGTGGGCTATGAATCAGACCTGGAACAAATCGATGGCAACAGCAGCCAAACAAGCCTGACCCCAATTCCAGATGATGTGGAATTGTTCAAAGCCGATCTTCCAGCACTAGATAATAAAGACGGCGAAGTAACTCAGTACTGGTCCATTCCCGTTGAAGATTATGAACGTGTGCAGGTAACCACCTCGTATGTTGCGCCAGTGACTTTTGGACTCGGGAACGACTACCTGAGCATTAGGAATGAACTGCTTTTCGGAGATGAACAAGATCAAACCTGTCATCGTTCGATCAGCAATGATCAAATTCTTGATAATTACGGTGCGCGGCCTTTGGTTGCCAGTGTGGAGTCAGATGTGATTGGAGATAAGTGCGATACCGATGAACTGGTTCTCGCAATCACCAGAAGCCAGCCTTTCAATTGGGAAGAAGAATTACCTGTTGAGATCGTGGTAAAGCGCCTTAATCACGCGGATACGTCAGGGCTTCCACTCGGTGATCAACAGCGTGAAATCCCAGATCTCGACGTGGCCGCAGTACAAACATGGGCACCCACCACTGGCGGATCTTGGTTTACCAACGCTACGGAGCTAACTCCAGGTGAAGGTGTTGAAGCAGAGATCGTACCTGGTGAAAATCACGTTTATCGCCTGCCTATGGCAACTGGTCAGCAGCTGCATGGCTTTGTGGAAGTTGTAGAAAACACGGCACCAGATGATCCTGGCGTGACGGACAAATTGGGTGTTGCAGTGTATTCGCCAACACGACAGGACGCCGGAGTTGATATGTGGACGGATATCGCTCCACGTGAGGGCACCAGTGAGTATTTTGCAGCGCCAGTTGCACTGACTTATCTGAATATGTTCCCTGCTGAAGGCGGATTTGGCACTACTTCTAAGGCCACCAGCACGTTTACGTTTGAAGGCGATTACTACCTCGTTGTGCACTATGACGATCTCAGTGGCAGTACAATCAGAGATGCCAGCAACCAGCAGTCTTTTCCCCTTCGTTATCGCTTAGCAGCGGATGCTTTTGGTGATGCAGAGCCAGGCCCAGTGTTTGAAAAGGTTTCTGCAACCACCTCAGAATCCTCTAGCCCAAGCACTCAACCAGATGAGCCAGCTCAAAATACCGCAACTGAGGAAAGCAGCACTGGAATCTCCCCGCTCATTGTTGGCGCTATCGTCGCACTCATTTTGGCGTTCGCTGCGTTTGCCAGCTGGCTAGTTTTGAAAGGCCGCAAGAAATAACCCCATAGGAATTTCCAAACCAATACATTTAAGTACGAACTCATGAATACTGGGGGCACTAGGAGTCCACCCCACCCTCAGGAGGGTTTCATGAGTTCGTCTGGAAAAGTCATTGTTGTTGGAGCCGGCATAGTGGGTCTTGCCACCGCCTGGCATTTACAGGAGCACGGGTTCGAGGTGAGCGTCCTTGATCGGGATGGTGTCGCTGCAGGTTCTTCGTGGGGTAATGCTGGTTGGTTAGCGCCGGCGAAAACTATTCCGTTGTCGGAGCCGGGGCTGTGGACGTATGGTCCGAAAGAGCTGTTCAATCCGGTGTCGCCGATGCATATGCCACTTCGTGTGGATCCCAAACTGTGGCTTTTCTTGGCGCAATTTATGGCGCAGGCTTTTCAACGCAAGTGGGATTCCACGATGGCGGACCTCACGGAGATCGATAAGGTCGCGCTCGAAGCTTTTGATGAACTGTCGATCGGTGGCGTGGAAGGCCTCACCCATGAAGGTCCATTTGTTATTGGTTTTGAGGAAGAGCGCCAATCGGCGGGTTTCCGTAAGGAAATTGATGGCGTGAGCAGGCACGGCCAGAAAGTGGAGATGTCTCGACTGGAGAATCCACAAGAGTTGGCGCCGATGCTGAATGAGCAAATTCAGGTGGCTTACCGTTTGGAAGGCCAGCGTTTCATCGAGCCGGGTCCATACGTGCAGTCATTGGCGGATGCTGTGGTGAAGCGTGGTGGCGTGATCCGCGCCGGGGCAGAAGTTGTGCATGTGGCGAAGGGTGATCGTCCCGCGGTCATTTTGGCGGATGGTAGCCGTGAAGAAGCGGACAAGGTGGTTGTGGCAACGGGTGCCTGGCTGCCGGGTCTAACGCGTGAATACGGTGTGAAAACTCTTGTTCAGGCTGGTCGTGGCTATTCCTTCTCTGTGGCAACGGATATTCCTGCCAAGCATTCTGTGTACCTTCCCCACCACCGCATGGCCTGCACGCCGTATGAGGGCCGTTTCCGCATTGCGGGCACCATGGAGTTCCGCGGTCCGGATGAGCCGTTCCAGCAGGGCCGGGTGGATGCGATTGTTTCGCAGGCGAAGAAGGTTATGAGAGGTATTGATTTCAACGATCGTCAGGATGAGTGGGTGGGTTCCCGCCCGGTCACTCCGGATGGGCGTCCGTTGATTGGGCAGACCAAGGCGGAGAACATTTACGTTGCCGGTGGTCACGGCATGTGGGGTGTGGTGCTGGGCCCTGCCACCGGTAAGTATTTGGCGGAGCTGATGGCTACGGGCAACACCAACCCGATCATCAAGCCGTTCGATCCGCTGCGTTAACTGCCCAATAATTGGTTGAAGATCTCCGAGGTGGCGGGGTGGGTGTAGATGCCGTCGCCAAGCTCGGAGGCGGTGACGCCATGCCGCATGGCAAGCGCCACGGTGTTGATGAGCTCCTGGGAGTCGGCGCAGTACAAGGTCGCGCCGAGCAGCGCATCAGATTGCTTGTCGACGAAAAACTTCACCATACCGTGAGGTTGGTTAATAATCTCTGGTCGGGGAACGATCGGCATATCTGCAATCAAGGCCTTTTTCACCACCACATTTTCCCCTTCAGTGTTGTCACCGATGGTGGATAACGGCGGTTCGATGAACGTGGTGGTGGGGATCAGTCGGTGTGCAGTGGATTTCTTACCTGTTCCGGCTAGTTGATCCAGCACAATGCGGTGGTCATCGTAGGACACGTAGGTAAACTGCGGGCCGCCATTGACATCACCTACAGCGAAGATGCCGTCGATGTTGGTCCGGAGGTGGGCGTCGACAAGCACCTCCCCACGCGTGCCTGTTTTGATGCCCGCCTGTTCAAGGCCGAGCCCGTCGGTGGCCGGGCGTCGGCCGATGGCAAGAAGTGCGGCGTCGGCGAGGAGGTCGTGGTCTTTGAGCGCGATGGTGAGGTCACCGCTGAATCCGGTGAGTTCAGCGTTGTTGAGGAAGGTGATTCCGCGGGCCTCCAGGTCGGTTTTGGCCAGCTCCGCTACTTCCCTGTCGAAATTTTTCAGCGGCAATTCACCACGGTCGATGATGGTGACTTTGGAGCCTTGTCCACTGAAAAGCGTGGCAAATTCCAAACCGATGGGGCCACCGCCGATGATCGCGAGGTGCTTCGGCAGGGGCGAAATGTGCTGAATGCCAGTGGAATCAAAAACATGCGGATTGTCGGTGCCTGGGACATTGGGGATGACCGGCGTGGAGCCCGTGTTGATCACAATCGTTGGCGCATACAGCACAAGAGTGTCACTACCTGAAGTTACTGTGATTTCGTGGCTAGCTGTAAACGTAGCTTTTCCATCAATGACGGTGACACCCTTGTCTGTGGCCATCGCAAGATTCTTGGCATTCAGCTTGCCAATCAACTGATCACGCGCCACAACCGCATCCGGGAAATCCTTGCCCGTTGCAGTCTCAAACAACAACTTCTTCGTGGGGATGCAACCTACATTGATGCAGGTACCGCCATACATCTGTGGACTCTGCTCGATCAGTGCGACCTTATCCCCCGCTGCCGAGCGTTTCATCGCGATAGTCTTGCCTGCTTTGCCGAAACCAACAACAATGAGATCAAATTCAGTACCCAATTCAGCGCCTAATTTTGTGTCCATGCGACCCAAGATACTCTCGGGCAAGCTCTTCGTTGTTCGTTAAAGATTTTGAGGAAACCTAACAGTGAACACACAGGCCATCCCCCTAGGGTTGGCCATATGTCAACCATTCACGCCTCCGGAATCCAGGCTCCACAAGTGCCACACGGTTCCCACCATGCCCCGCCACAAAAGGACGAATCAGTGAAGAAGAGCTTCAATGCCTCTTCTTTACTGTTCGCGTTTTCCTTCGGCGTGTACCTGGTGCTGCTTGTGATGATGACACTTCTTAAAAGTCGCCTTTCTTTAGGCGGACTGTGGAACACAGAAGCACACCAATACAGATCCATCGACTTAGAGCTTTTCAACGGCTTTGCTGATCCACCAATTTGGTGGGGGCCTTGGACCAACACTTTTGGCAACATCGCACTGTTCATGCCATTTGGGTTTTTCCTGTACAAAATGCTCCGTAGATTCAACCATCGATTCCCCTTCGTAGAAACCATCCTGTTTGCCAGCGTCACCAGCCTCAGTATCGAAGTTCTGCAATGGGTGTTTGCTATTGGATATTCAGATGTCGATGACCTGTTGTTTAATACGATCGGCGGACTCATTGGAGCATCCGTAGCAGCGCTTGTCTCGCTTAAATCCTCCAAGGTAGTCAGCGGAATCATCATGGGCGGTTCACTATCTGTGATGGCGATGATGATGTATTCAAGTTTTATCGCCTAGAAGGTTTCAGCAGTTCCGCTTGCGCGGGCGAAAAATCCATGTTGTCCTTATATGATCAGGACTCATGAGAGCCCCTTCCACTTCGATGATTGCCCTCGCGCTGATTGCTTACAGCGCTGTCATGGTTTCGTTGACCATGTTGAAATCATTCTTCGTCATTGGATTGTTGTGGGTACCGGAAGCCCATAGGAATCGTTCGATTTCTTTAGTGCCATTCAATGACTTCATCGAATCCAGTTCATGGTTTTCTCCGCTATTTGGTTACGGAGGAAACTTCGCTTTCTTTGTCCCCTTCGGAGTGCTGTTCTACGTCCTGTTAAAAACATCTGGGTCGTGGCATAAGAATTCAGTCATTCACACGATGCGGGTGGGCGCGCTATTTAGCCTGGCTATTGAGATATCTCAGTATGTTTTCATGCTGGGCTACAGCGACATCGATGACCTTATTTTCAATACTCTTGGTGCCGGTGCGGGAGCATTAATTGCCAAGATCTTTGGGGAGAGATTTTTTAAGGTGTGGGTTTGGCTCGCACTGATTCTGGCAGTAGTTTTTGCAGTCTTGGTGGCACTGGGGCCAAGGCTTGGCGATCCCGACAAGGTGGTTGATCTGGGAGAAGCACAGCAATTGAGCAATACTCCCATGCATGTTTTCGCGTGATCACGCTATATCCTTAAAGAATATTCTTTATTAGTCAGACCTTTAAAGGAAACCTTATGGGATCAATTCCAACAATGTCCATCCCTTTTGATGACTCACGTGGACCTTATGTCCTTGCTATGGATATTGGTTCCACTGCATCACGAGGTGGACTTTATGATGCTTCCGGCTGCCCAATCAAAGGCACCAAGCAGCGCGAATCCCATGAATTCACCACCGGTGAGGGCGTTTCCACCATTGATGCTGACCAGGTGGTTTCGGAGATCACCTCAGTTATTAATGGCATTTTGAACGCGGCTGATCATCACAACATCAAAGATCAGATCGCCGCTGTCGCGCTAGATTCTTTTGCATCCTCATTAATCTTGGTCGATGGTGAAGGCAATGCGCTCACCCCGTGCATTACCTACGCGGATTCTCGTTCTGCACAGTATGTGGAGCAGCTGCGCGCGGAAATCGATGAGGAGGCCTACCACGGCCGCACCGGCGTCTGCCTGCACACCTCCTACCACCCATCGCGCCTGCTGTGGCTGAAAACTGAGTTCGAGGAAGAGTTCAACAAAGCCAAGTATGTGATGACCATCGGTGAGTACGTCTACTTCAAACTTGCAGGCATCACCGGAATGGCTACTTCGATTGCCGCGTGGAGTGGCATTTTGGACGCCCATACCGGCGAACTTGATCTGACTATCTTGGAGCACATCGGTGTTGATCCGGCTCTGTTCGGTGAGATCAGAAACCCTGATGAACCAGCCACCGATGCCAAAGTTGTCGACAAAAAGTGGAAGCACCTGGAAGAAATCCCTTGGTTCCATGCCATTCCAGACGGCTGGCCTTCCAACATTGGCCCAGGCGCCGTGGATTCTAAAACCGTCGCAGTCGCCGCCGCTACATCCGGCGCCATGCGCGTGATCCTTCCGAGCGTTCCCGAACAGATCCCCTCTGGCCTGTGGTGTTACCGCGTTTCCCGCGACCAGTGCATCGTTGGTGGCGCACTCAACGACGTCGGACGCGCCGTCACCTGGCTGGAACGCACCATTATCAAGCCTGAAAACCTCGACGAAGTGCTGATCCGCGAACCCCTCGAAGGCACCCCAGCTGTCCTGCCGTTCTTCTCCGGGGAACGCTCCATCGGCTGGGCAGCCTCAGCGCAGGCCACGATCACCAACATTCAGGAACAAACCGGCCCTGAACACTTGTGGCGCGGCGTTTTCGAAGCCCTCGCACTCTCCTACCAGCGCGTTTGGGAACACATGGGGAAAGCCGGCGCAGCCCCTGAACGGGTCATCGCATCAGGACGAGTCTCCACCGACCACCCAGAATTCCTCGCGATGCTTTCCGACGCCCTCGACACCCCAGTCATCCCTCTGGAAATGAAGCGCGCCACCCTCCGCGGCACCGCACTTATCGTCCTTGAGCAGCTCGAACCAGGCGGCACGCGCGCGACGCCACCATTCGGCACGACGCATCAGCCGCGCTTTGCGCACCATTACTCCAAGGCAAGAGAGCTTTTCGACGCCCTCTACCTCAAGTTGGTCTAGCTTTTCGCAGTGGAACGCGCATGCGAATATCTACCACAAGACGCAGAAATTCTGTGATTCGTGGTGGATTTTTGCGAATTGGATAAAGTGCAAAAATTTGTTTGATTTAAAGGTCTGGTCTCGGGGTTGTGGTGAGTTCTTGATCAGTGAATTTGAAGGCCCACAGAATTGCTTCTGTGGGCCTCAAGTTTGCTCTTAAAATATTGGCGCCTCGACGGGGAGGGAGGCGTCGATAAGCAAATTTTTAAGCGTTTTGCGCTTCGGCGACGGCCTGGACAGCTGCCTTGACTGCTGGGGCGACGCGGGGATCCAGGGCGGTAGGCACGATGCGGCCGACCTCGAGGTCCTCAGCTGCGATGTCGGCGATTGCCTCTGCAGCGGCGAGCTTCATCTCGGGGGTGATCTTCTTAGCCTTGGCTGCGAGAGCGCCGGCGAAAATTCCTGGGAACGCGAGCACGTTGTTGATCTGGTTAGGCAGGTCAGAGCGGCCGGTCGCGACGATGGCGCCGTACTTCTGAGACAGCTCAGGATCGATCTCTGGGGTTGGGTTCGCCAGGGTGAACAGGATTGGCTCCGGGGCCATGAGTTTGAGAGCGTCCTCGCCGATGTTGCCGCCGGACACGCCAATGAACAGGTCCGCGCCGGTGAAAGCCTCATTGATGCCACCGCTGATGCCACGAGGGTTGGTCTTCTCTGCAAGAGCAGCCTTAACTGGGGAAAGATCCTCACGGCTGTCGTGGATGATGCCTCGGGAATCAAGAACCACGATGTCGGTTGCTCCAGCGTTGGTCAGCATATCTACAGCTGCAACGCCCGCTGCGCCTGCGCCGGAAATAACAATCTTGAGGTCTTCGATCTTGCGATCCAGCAGCTTCAGGGAGTTGCGCAGCGCAGCGAGGATAACCACAGCGGTGCCGTGCTGGTCATCGTGCATAACTGGAATATCGAGACGCTCGATGAGGCGGCGCTCCACCTCGAAGCAACGAGGAGCGGAGATGTCCTCCAAGTTGATAGCACCGAAAGAAGGCGCGATGGCTGCGATGGTCTCAACCAAAGCGTCAACATCGTGAACGTCCAAAACGATAGGGATAGCCTTCAGGCCAGCGAAAGAGCTAAACAGCTGAGCCTTGCCCTCCATGACGGGAAGGGAGGCCTGAGGTCCGATATCGCCAAGGCCAAGAACAGCGGTGCCGTCGGAAATAACCGCGACGGTGTTTCCAATGCCCGTGTGGGTGCGCGCAACCTCTGGATCTTCCTTGATTGCTTCACAAACCTGAGCAACACCAGGGGTGTAAGCAAGGGAAAGATCGCGCATGTCGCGGAGCGGACGAGTGGAACTAATGGAGAGCTTTCCGCCCTCGTGTGCCTCGAAGATTTCCTCATGGGTGAGGTTTTGGGTGGAACGCTGCAGGTCGATGGTCATATCATTTAGCCTTGTTAATCGGTGTTTTTGCGGGAAGCTCTGTTAAGGGTAGAACCTCATTTAGGGTTCTGGAACAAAAACACTAGCTAAATCTGTAGCTCAACAAAAATTTCGCAATGTGAACATTTGCAAAACACCCCTGACCTTTATTGCTAATTTTGTACAGGGGTGGTTTGTGATGAATTTAATTGTTTGCTAAGTGTGACTTTTGGGTGGTTTTGGGGTTGATTCAGTGGGCTGAATTTGGGCTGCTACTTCAGTAGCGGGCGGGACCACAGCGCCAAGGCCAACGTGGAAGCCAATGACAGTCCAGCCATGATCCACAAAGTGCCAGCAACCCAATCGGCATCCACAGCCATCGCGCCAAGTGCCGCGCCAGACGCGATACCCACTTGGTAAGTGACCACATAAATGGAGGATGCAGTATCTGGGTGGTCGCGACCCGCATGGAGGAAGATGGTGGTTCCCAGGGTTGGGAGAGCGCCGTATGCTCCACCAAACACGGTGACTGCAAGGAAGATAGCTACTACGGCTAGTGTGCCCTCTAATCCGAATGCGATCTGTCCGAGAATTGCAGCAATGACAAACAAAGTGGTGGTGTGAACACTTCCACGCAGCATGCGTTGATCCACAGTTCGGGTTGCCACTGTCACGCCAATGAGTCCGAGTGCACCGAAGGCGAACAAGCCAATGGACACGAAGCTGTCCCCTGCTGTTTCAGCGATGATGAGGCCAAGGTAGGTGTAGGCAGCAAAAACACCGGTGACGGCAAGGAGAAGGAAAATGACCAGGGAAATGAGACCCCATGGAAGGGATTTCTTTTCTTTGGACTCTGATTCCGTGTCTGGAAGTGGTGGCAGTGATGGAACGGTTGGAATGAGTACAGCCACGGCCGCAATGGTCAGCGCACCAAGAATCCAGGTGGCAGGACGCCATCCGATGAGTTCACCGATCCATGTTGCCAGCGGAGAACCAACGACCAGCGCCATGGTTGATCCAATCGACACAACGCCTACTGCACGACCAGTGTGACCTGGGGACATACGCGCTGCCATTGGCCCAACAAGTGCCCAAAACACCCCGTGAGTCAATGCTGCGATAGTGCGGCCGATGGCTAGCATTCCATAATTAACGGTCAGTGCCTGAACAACAATGCCCGTGGCCAAAAATGCCAGAGTAATCAGGAAAACTGTGCGCTTGTTAAATCGAGAAACCCACAACATGGCAGGGATCGTCACCACGGCAACGACAGTCGCATACACAGTCATCAACAGGCCGATGCTGGATTCTGACACTCCAAGATCGCTGGCCATCGGCTTGATGAGGCCAACTGCAAACATCTCGAACGTGACATAAACAAATGCCGCGAAACTCATGGCGGTCAAAGGGACGACAGGAAACCGTGCTTCGGGCGCGGTGGTGGTGCTCATGGCTGCGAAGCCTTTCTTGAATCGGGCTGTTTAATGGGGTCTGTCGACTTCTCGGGTGAATCTGTTCGGGAGAACTTGCTTGAGTGAACTTATGGGGAGGTCTTGCCTGATGCTTGAGATGCTTTGAGCAAAGCTCCGGGCAAGGCTCTGGGCAGTGCTTTAGGCAGTGCTTTGAGAGATGCTTTGAGCAATATTTCGGGCAAGTTCTAGATCGTTAAAGTTAGTCTCGAAAAACAGTAGCCCGCTGTGAAGAATTCAGCCAGATTAAAAAGGTGGATATCCAGCTAAGTTATCAATCTAACTCAGCTGGTAGCCAGTGTGCCTGCGCCACATTCTGCTACGAGTCTTGTTTGGGCTTGAGATCTTTGAGGAAATTCTCGATGACAGGTACTTGATTCTCAACCTAAACGGGTCCGCTTCTTCATGTGGTAAATGACAATGCGAAACACAATAAAGGCATTAGCACCTTTTGATACCTGAAAACATAACGCACCCTAACCTTATTTTTAGCTTAATGGCGTGCTAAAAAAGCACGTCAAATACAGAATCGGCAGATTACATCGCTGAGCAGAGAAAACACGGGCATGAAACGTACCCAAGGGCTAACATCGGGGGCATGAGCGCGCAAATGGATACCCCTGATCCCACTATGTCTGCTGTTGCAATGTTAGATTCCATCCCTTCTGATCAACCAGATTTCCTGATCGATGTAGAAGTAGATCGACCAACTCCCGGACCACATGATCTGCTAGTCCACATTGAGGCGGTCTCAATTAACCCTGTTGATACCAAGGTACGCATGCGGGCCGGGAAGCAAAAGCATCCTAAAATTTTAGGTTTTGATGCTGCAGGTGAGGTGGTGGCTGTTGGATCGCAGGTCACGCTCTTCAATGTTGGTGACAAAGTGTTCTACGCAGGATCCAATCAGCGTCCAGGAAGTAACGCAGAGTACCAGGTGGTGGATGAACGGCTGGTGGGTCACGCACCACAAAGCTTGGGGGCACACGACGCCGCTGCTCTCCCACTTGTCGCGCTCACTGCATGGGAGTCACTTTTTGACCGATTGGGAGTAACTCAGTCAACTACTGGAACACTGTTGGTCTTGGGCGGTTCAGGAGGTGTGCCTTCAGCTCTTATTCAACTTGCTCGAGCTCTCACTGGTCTGAAAGTAGTGGCAACAGCTTCTCGCCCTGAATCACAAGAATGGGTGACAAAGCTCGGTGCTCATGAGGTGATTGATCACTCCAAGGATTTGAGTGAGCAAATCTCCGACGTGGATTTTGTTTTCAGCTCGTGGACTACTGGGCGTGAAGTAGAGCTCGCCACGTTGATGAAACCCCAGTCCCACCTAGTGCTCATCGATGATCCAGTGGATCCCAATTTGGGCGCTTTTAAGCAAAAAGCGATCGCTTTGCACTGGGAGTTCATGTTTACCCGCGCTATGTTCAACACTCCTGATATGGGTGAACAAGGGAAAATTCTGAATAAGATCGCCGACATGGTTGATCGGGGTCAGTTTGAGTCCGTGACAGCAACGGTGCTGGATGGGCTCAACGCTGCAAACATCATGGAGGGGCACCGGCTCGTTGAGCAGGGTAAAACCTCAGGAAAAATTGTTGTGAGGGTATAAAGAGGACTTGAAAAATGCACCATCTACGCTATGAATCACCAATCGGAGAGCTTCTTCTTGTTGCAAGTGACCAAGGGCTAACCTATGTGGCATTCTCCGATGAAAACTACGCAGCTTGTACTGTCGGGTCGACCCCGGGAACCAATGCGGTGCTGGAACAGGCAGTTGCTGAGCTTGAAGAATACTTCGCAGGGAAACGTAAAGAGTTCAGCACTCCCCTGGATTGGCCAAGCCAAAATCTGCTGAGCTTCCGCGGTAAAGTGCAGGAATTTTTGCTGTCCATTCCTTATGGGGAGAGTAAAACTTACAAACAGATCGCCGCTGAGCTTAATAATGTGGGCGCGGTTCGTGCAGTGGGAAGCGCCTGCGCCACCAACCCCTTGCCAATCTTTGCTCCTTGTCACCGAGTACTGCGCACTGATGGGGCGTTAGGTGGCTACAGAGGAGGCTTGGAAGCAAAACAGTGGCTGTTGGAGCTGGAACGTCCTTAGTTTGTGTCCGCGCACGGAGCGGTAATCCAAAATTTAATGAAGCCGCCAATCTCGTGGAGTACTGCATTGTGAAGCCCGGTACGTCCTAGGCTGTTGACGTTGAGCACTGTGGAATCACCGGTATAGCACTGGTCAAACATGGTGCGAACGCGTTGGGTGTGCGTGCGGCTGGTCACTACCAATACGCTTTCCCAGCCTTCCTTTTTGGCAAGCTCGTTAAACGTGCGGGCTTCGCCGGAGGTGATCACGGGGTAAGGATCCATGCAGAAACTTTCCGCATTTTTTGGCCGTGACTTTCCTGCGCAGTGGGCATATCCCACTTTGTCTTTGGAGCCACTCGGGTTGGAGACGACGTAATTGCTGGCGTAGCCTTCTTCAACAAGCTCGGCACCATATTCGTGTCGACCATCGCTGGAACCGGCCAGCACCAGAACTACATCAACTTTTTTGGGCTCAGCCTTCGCAGGATAGATAAACCACGCAAGCACCAGTCCGCACAGGAGCGCCAAGGTGATGAGTAGCGGAAGGACACGGCGTAGAAGCAGCCGTCGGATTTTCAGCACTATCCACATCCCTCAATCTAAACCCGTCAAAATACCTCTCGCACTTTACCGTTAATGCGCTTTAGGTGCCTTTCACGTTGACGATCTGGCGCAATTTATGGCGAATTGTCACCAAATCGGCAGCATCGGCCATCACCTGATCGATGTCTTTGTAAGCGTCGGGAATTTCATCGATCCACTCCTTGCCGGGCCGGTAGACGATGCCCGCCATCCGAGAATCCAGGTCGGCCGTCGAGAAGCGCTTTTTAGCCTGGTTGCGCGACATCCTCCGGCCCGCCCCATGCGGCGCCGACCGCAGTGCCTCGGCGTTGCCCTTGCCACTGACCACGTACGACGCGGTGCCCATCGACCCCGGAATCAACGCCGGCGTGCCTTCGTCCGCCAACACGGCACCCTTACGGGTGAGCCAAATGGTCTCGCCGTAGTGCTCCTCCTGGACCGTGTAGTTATGGTGGCAGTTGATGCGCTCGACCTCTTCAAGCTGCTTGTCGACGAAAAAACCCAGCTCCCGTGCGAATCTGTCCATCATTTCTTCCCTGTTGAGGAACGCAAAACGCTGCGCCCAATTCAGTTCCTTGATGTAAGACTCAAACTCCTCAGTCCCCTCGGTCAAGTACGCAAGATCCTTATCGGGAAGCTCCTCATTCTTACACTCGGCCTGCGCGATCTTGATGTGCTTCTGGGCAATCTTGTTACCCACACCGCGGGAACCAGAGTGCAAAAACATCCACACCCGATCCAACTCATCAAGACACAACTCAATGAAGTGATTACCTCCACCAAGCGAACCCAACTGGCGCTTCCACGTCGGAGAGTGCGACAAATCTACACCATCGCGCTCCGCGAGTTCCTCCAACTCCGCGACCTTCACCTTCGCGGTTTCCTTCAAGGTGGTGGAATTGTAATTTCCAGGAGACAACGGAATCACCCGCTCGATGTAATCCCGAAGCGTCACCAAATCACGTCCCTCCAGGTCAGAGGCCGTGTAATTGGTACACACTCCTATCATTCCGCAACCTATATCCACACCCACAGCCGCCGGAATGATCGCACCCTTGGTGCCGAACACCGTTCCCACCGACGAACCCAGCCCAAAGTGAGCATCAGGCATCAACGCCACATGCGGGTAAATAAACGGCATGGTGGCAGTAGCTTCGGCTTGCTTCAGGGCTGCGTCTTCCAAATGTGAAGCAAAATTAACAACATGATTCATAGCGATTCCTTAAATTCGGGTACAAATTCGGGTACAAAAAAGCCCTCCCGGCGACTGAGTTTTCAGCTGCGCCGGGAGGGCTTAAAAATGTGTTTTTAGAAGTTCAACACGTTTAGAAGGCATGGCGGCGCAGGCTTTTGCAGCAGGTGTAGTTGCTGATAAAAGCGCACGGCCGACTCCTTAACTTCCTCATTTAAACGTGTAGAGCCAATGATGACAGCAAAAGGTGAATCTGTCTAGCGTTGGCAGCCGGGACACCAAAATAAGTTGCGACCCTCCATGACCTGCTCCTTGATGGGAGTTGCGCACAGAAAGCACTCTTGACCGGTTCGCCGATAGGTGTAAACCTCACCGCCGTGATCATCTTTCCGCGGTGGCCTACCCATCGCCTCCGGTGTGTGTTCCGGGCGCACAGTATCAATCCGACCAGTCACAACACCGTCTTTCATCAACCCAACAAGATCCGCCCAAATGGATCGGAACTGTGCCGTGGTGATGTCTTTTCCAATGGTGAACGGTGAAATCCCCAGGCGGAAAAGTGTCTCCGCACGGTAGATATTTCCCACACCTGCGAAAAGCTTCTGATCCATCAACAACGAACCAATGCTTCGCCCTGAGCGCTGCACCTTAATCCGAATTGGTTCCGGATCGGCATCATCGCGAATCGGATCAGCGCCCAATTTTCCAATGGCCTGGGTGCGCTCTGCATCGGTGATCAACCTGCACCATTGGGGTCCGCGCAAATTAGCTGCGATCTCCCCGTCGGAAAGGTGCAGGCGAATCTGCCCGCGGGTTTCTTCCGCAGGTTCAAACTGCAACGTGCCAATCAGCCCCAAATGGATATACAAAATGTGCTCAGGGTGATCCGCATCGAACTCGACGAACAGGTGCTTGCCGTAAGCCTCCGCAACCGCGATGCGGTGACCGTTGATGATCGCCGCTTCAGAAGTAAAGCGTCCTTGAGGTGAAGTGGCGTCCAAAATGGTATCGCCAAAATTCTTGGTGAGTTCCCCAGCTAGTCGATGAATCACGTGTCCTTCAGGCATAATCACCAACCTTAGTAGCCGGTGTGCCGATTTGATAAAAAACTAAGCGTGGCCTGCGGGAATCGGCACTTTCAGGATAGGACAACCTAATATAAATAAGCTTAGGCTAAGGGCCGGTGACAATTTATCAAGCAGTGCTATAATAGGGGTCATGGCAAACTACACAGTCCCTGGAATCAACGAGAATGACGCAAAGCAGCTTATTGATGGACTGCAGGAGCGTCTCACCGACTACAACGATCTTCACCTCATCTTGAAGCACGTGCACTGGAACGTCACTGGCCCCAACTTCATTGCTGTTCACGAAATGCTCGACCCACAGGTTGACCTTGTTCGTGGCTATGCTGACGAAGTTGCAGAGCGCATTTCCACCCTCGGAGGCGCACCAGTTGGAACCCCAGAAGGCCACGTTGCTGACCGCACCCCACTGCAATATGAGCGCAATGCCGGAAATGTCCAAGCACACCTCACTGACCTCAATCGCGTGTACACCCAAGTGCTGACCGGAGTTCGCGAGTCCATGGCATCAGCCGGCCCAGTGGATCCAGTAACTGAAGACATCTACATCAGCCAGGCCGCGGAGCTGGAGAAATTCCAGTGGTTCATCCGCGCACACATTGTTGATGTAGACGGAAACATCCAAGAGTAAAACGTCGAAAAGCGTTAAGGCGCTGACCCCCACCAGCCCGGGGGTCAGTGGCTTCCTTAGTGCAAAAATCCACCACAAAATTTTTGATCCTGAAATTTGTGGTGGATTTTTGCACTTTTCGTCGCCGGATCCTGCACGAATCCACCACAGACTCCGGAATTTGCCGTGGGATGTGGTGGATCCTTGCTGTGGAACCTCACAGGAGGTGCAAGTTGGGGGACGGAGTGTTGGGATTGCTAAAATTCGTTCGATTTTTAAGTTCTCCGCTGATCTGTAACGAGAAGTTGAACAGTCAACCTGCAGTGACCCCGCAGGAATCACAGCAGCCTCAATCGCCTCAAAAGTAACGCTCCTAGAATCGCCTCTAAGGGCCTAACCCACTCAAAACCAATCTATGGGTCACTGCAACCTCAAAGCCCTTTAAATCGCTACGCCCCGACCCCTCGCGAAAACCGACTTCCACCAACCTCGGCGATAAGCCTCCTCCCTGGGGCCTTGCCCATTTCATAGGGTGTCCAGGTAATGTTTCAGGGGTTAGATTTCAGCTGAAGCAACTGGGGAGTTGGCGCTATGAGCATCGGATTCGACCGCGACCTTTATATTAAGATGCAGTCGCAGCACATCAATGAGCGCCGCGAGCAGATCGGCGGCAAGCTGTATCTGGAAATGGGCGGCAAGCTTTTCGACGACATGCACGCTTCCCGTGTGCTGCCAGGTTTCACGCCTGACAACAAGATCGCTATGCTCACTGAGCTTAAAGATGAGCTGGAAATCCTCGTCGCAATCAATGCGAAGGATCTGGAGCGCAAGAAAACCCGCGCCGACCTCGACATTTCTTATGAGGAAGATGTTTTACGCCTCATTGATGTGTTCCGTGAGCTGGGCTTTTTGGCGGAGCATGTGGTGCTCACACAGTTGGAGGATGACAACTATCAGGCACTCGCGTTCAAGCAGCGCCTAGAGCGCCTTGGCCTGAAGGTTGCTGTTCACCGCGTGATTCCAGGTTACCCAACTGATGCTCGCCGCATTGTTAGCGAGGAAGGTTTCGGCATCAACGAGTATGTGGAAACCACCCGCAATTTGGTTGTTGTGACCGCACCGGGCCCAGGTTCTGGAAAGCTCGCTACCTGCTTGAGCCAGATTTATGGCGATCACCAGCGCGGAATCAAGTCCGGCTACGCAAAGTTTGAAACTTTCCCCATTTGGAACCTGCCTCTTGAGCACCCAGTTAACTTGGCTTATGAGGCTGCCACGGCAGATCTCGATGACATCAACATCATCGATCCTTTCCACCTCGCCGCCTATGACACCAAAGCCACCAGCTACAACCGCGACGTGGAAGTCTTCCCGCTGCTGAAAACCATGCTGGAAATGCTGTCGGGCTCATCGCCGTACAAATCCCCCACCGACATGGGTGTCAACATGGTCGGAAGCGCAATTATCGACGACGCCGCGTGCCAGGAAGCCGCCCGCCAAGAAATTGTTCGGCGTTACTTCAAGGCGCTTGTCGACGAGCGTCGCGAGGAGCAGGACGATACCATTTCAGCGCGCATCGCCATTGTCATGAGCAAGGCCGGTTGCACCGTTGAAGACCGCCGCGTGGTTGCCCGAGCACTTGATGTTGAAGAATCCACCGGCGCGCCGGGTTGTGCCATTGAACTTAACGATGGTCGACTCGTCACCGGCAAGACTTCAGAACTTCTCGGATGCTCCGCAGCGATGGTGCTTAATGCACTGAAGGAACTCGCTGGCATTGATCGCAGCGTGGATCTCCTCTCCCCTGAATCCATCGAGCCAATCCAATCGCTGAAGACCCAGCACCTGGGATCCCGCAACCCTCGCCTGCACACTGATGAAGTGCTTATTGCTTTGTCAGTGTCTGCTGCGAACTCCGAAACTGCCCGCCGGGCTCTGGACGAGCTGAAAAATCTCCGCGGCTGCGATGTCCACACCACCACGATCCTCGGATCAGTTGATGAGGGCATTTTCCGCAACCTCGGAGTTTTGGTTACTTCAGAGCCGAAGTACCAGCGCAAAGCTTTGTACCGGAAGCGTTAAGGCACTGGATTTTGTCGAGCAGTTTCAGGCTGTTTAGCGGGCGAGTTCTTATAGAGATGTATAAGGTGAAGCTCATGAAGTTGAAGTGGATTGCACCAATTCTTCCGGTTTTGGCCCTTGCAGGCTGCGGAAACTACGTCAACGTAGAGTCGCAAGGGAAATCTGGAATTTCCCATGATGAGGACGGAAATATAAGCGTTCACATGTACATCTGTGGTGATAATGCGGTGGATGAACTGATACTTAGCGGTGGTTTTTACGATGGCCCACCTGGGACAAACAACCCAGCCCTTGGGATGTTGAAAACTTCCAACCCTGAGTCGGGTTATGTTGTAGTCAACATCGCTGATCCAGCACCGTGGGAAGTTGTTGAGCCAATCAATTTGCCCACGGAACAGGGAAAGTACATTATTGCCAATCCGAGGTTGGTAGATAAAGGTTGGCCGATTCCTTTCGCAAAAGAAAAGTATATGCCGAGTGTTTCCACATCAGTAGGAATGCTTGAAGGAATAGATCCAGGTCTAGTCATGCGGGATATGTATACCGAGTCGACTCATGTGTTCGGTACTGCCGAAGACTTTGTTGAAGCCGGTCAACAGTGGTGCGAGGATTATTTCTAAAACGTGAATCTGGCAAAAGAATTGGGTTAAAGTCCGGATCGAAACTGGACCTTAACCCAAATTTTTAGCCTAATTTTACGCCTCGATGATGAATGCCTCTAGGCGTTCACGAGCAACATCGTCTGGAAGCTGCTCAGGTGGGGACTTCATCAGGTAGGAGCTTGCTGGCATGATCGGTCCGCCGATACCGCGATCGAGGGCGATCTTGGCGGCGCGAACAGCGTCGATGATGATGCCGGCAGAGTTGGGTGAATCCCACACCTCGAGTTTGTACTCAAGGTTGAGGGGAACTCCACCGAATGCGGTGCCTTCGAGGCGGACATAAGCCCACTTGCGGTCATCGAGCCATTGGACGTGGTCGGATGGTCCGATGTGGACGTTGCGGTCTTCCACCTTTCCAGACAGTGGACCATCTGGAATGTTGGAGGTCACTGCTTGGGTTTTGGAGACCTTCTTGGATTCCAAGCGATTGCGGTCAAGCATGTTTTTGAAGTCCATGTTGCCGCCGACGTTGAGCTGCATGGTGCGATCTACGCGAACGCCACGTTCTTCAAAAAGGCGTGCGAGGACACGGTGGGTGATGGTTGCACCGATCTGGGATTTGATGTCATCGCCAACAATTGGGATGCCAGCGTCAGTGAACTTCTTAGCCCACTCAGGGTCGGAGGCGATGAATACTGGGAGAGCGTTGACAAAGGCGCAGCCTGCATCGATGGCGGCTTGTGCGTAGAATTTGTCGGCTTCTTCGGAGCCCACTGGGAGGTAGGACACCAAAACATCGGCTTTTGCGTCGATAAGCGCCTGGACAACGTCGACTGGCTCGGCGGTGGACTCGTCGATGGTCGCGCGGTAATGATCGCCCAGGCCGTCGAGAGTCGGGCCACGCAGCACGTTGATGCCGGTCTGTGGGACATCGGCGATTTTGATAGTGCAGTTTTGTGAAGCCTCGGTGGCGTCGGCAAGATCGATGCCTACTTTTTCGGCGTCGACGTCGAACGCGGCCACGAATTCAATGTCGCCAACGTGGTAATCACCGAATTTGACGTGCATCAAACCCGGGACAGTTTCGGAAGGATCCGCATTTCGGTAATATTCCACACCCTGAATGAGGGAGGTCGCGCAGTTTCCGACTCCGGCAATGGCAACCCTGATGGTGGACGTGCTCATCTAAAATTTCTCCTCTTAAAAAGATAACGGCCGCGACCGAAAAAGCTTCGCCGCACGCTTATCGACGCTACGTTCCAAAATGTGGGGATTCCCAGCAGAAATCAGACCTGATCGATCAAGCAACTCAATTGATCGATCAAGCATTACCCCCATTCGGGAGTGATGAAATGGGGGATTTCTAGGGGAAAACAAAGTAGGTGGATTCCCTGATGTGTTGTGAATGGTATGTCCGTACCCTGGCATTTTGGATACAGACTTGTTGTAAGAACTTATGAAAGGAGTGCCCCGGGGTTACCTGATCCTCGGGGCCATCTCACTGTGGCACTACCACCTTCGCTTTCCTTGGCCCCGAAGAAATTAATCATTGTGGCCGTGGTCCTGATTTTGATCATTGCGGCTGCCTCGTTTTATTTTCTGCGTTCATCATCGAATGACCAGGTGATTGCCACTTCTGATGTTCGGGAGATTTCCTCCGAGGGAATCGTGGCGCGTGTGTCTGTCAACGGAAATATTGAAGCTGCGCGAACCACCACCATTTACACCAGTCTGACTGTGCCGGTCGCGAACTTGCCGGTTGCGGTTGGTGACCGTGTGGCAGCTGATCAGGTGTTGGCTGAGTTGGATGCCTCTGCCCTGCAACGACAGTTGGATGAAACTGATGCCAACAATGCGCGTGCAGCCATGGCGAACCGCAATTCCATCGCGCAGTCGCAGCAAGCATATGAGCAGTCCAGGGAACTTCTTGATAGTGGTTTGAGCCCGGAGATCAACTCGGCGCGGTCCTCGTTGCGGGCGTCCTCACAGGCATATCAGGATGCGATCCGCAGTTTTGAAGCGAAGCAGCGAGATGTGGATGGCGGATTGGATTCCACCATGGTCGCTCAATCGGATGCTCTCAAGGCAGCTCGTGAGCAAGCAGATGCTGCTGAAATTGAACGACTGCGCGCGGACTTCGGACTGCTCAACAACGATCGCAGCAACCTCAACGATGTCATTGGTCTGCTCGATGAGAGAGAATCTTTGGCTTCTGCGGAATCCGAACTAGCTCAAGCCCGCGCTGCAGGTGACCTAGAGGCAGTCGCTGCAGCTGAAGCAAAGGTTGCAGGCCTGGAACAATCAATTGCTTCCAAAACCTCCACGTGGCCTAGCCAAGATCAGACTTACTTGCAGTCCTACACCGCTTTGGAGGAAGCTGAGCGACGCGTCGCATCCACCACTGAAGCTCTAGAAATAGCCGAGCGGATCTACATTGATTCACTCGGAAAAGTTGACTCAGAACTAGCCGCCGCACAGCGCGCCGTTGCCGAAGCCCACTCAGCACAACAAGACGCAGCACTTGGCCTCGAGACCGCGCAGCTTTCCACCCAACACCAATTGGAAGCCCAATCAAGCGCCATCGATGCAGCTTTAGGTTTGGCATCAGTAGATAATGAAGCCGCCACCAGATCCACGTCCCAGCTGCGGATGGATATCAACAACACCACCGTTCGCTCCCCATACTCAGGCATTGTTTCATCCGTGCAGGCAGCCCAAGGTCAACCAGCAGCCGGCGCACTGTTGAGTGTTGCTGATGATTCCGAACTGAAGATCACCGCGAATGTAAAAGAAGCGGAGATCAGCAACGTCACCATCGGATCCCGCGTCACCTTCACTACCCCATCGACCGGAACCAAAGAATTCGCCGGCCGAGTATCCAAAGTCTCCCCCATTGCAGCTGCCGCCAGTGCCCCAGCTACAGGTGAAGGAGCTGCCGCAGGCGCCACAACCACCAACACTGACGTCACCTTCCCCATCGAAATTTCCGTCACCGGCGACCGCGAAGGCCTCAACCTCGGCGGATCCGCTCGAGTACGCATCGTCCATGAAATCGCACCACACGTACTGACCGTTCCTTTGGAAGCTGTGTACAAAAATGATGACGGCAAAGACGCTGTTTTGATCATCAGCGACGACAACAAAGTAGAAGAAGTAGAAGTAAAAACAGCTGAATCCGATGACTTTGATATCGCAGTCAGCGGTGCTGGAATTTCAGAAGACGCTCGAGTGCTCACCCAGCCTGGAAACTACCGGGGCCTCATCGGAGAAACTGTGAAACTTCACGCAGATACGGTGGAGCAGGCGGCGGCTCCTTTTAGTCCTGCGGCCCCTTTTGACCCTGCAGCCCCTGCCGTTTCTGCCAAGCAAACCGTGGGCCAGGTGATTTAGCCTATGAGCCTCATCGAAATGCGAAATATTGTCAAGACCTACAACATTGGATCTGAAGGTGAACTCACCGTGTTGCACGGTGTGGATTTCCATGTGGACCGTGGCGAATTCGTGTCGGTTGTGGGTACGTCCGGCTCAGGTAAATCAACGATGATGAACATCATTGGGTTGTTGGATAAGCCAACTGATGGCACGTACACCTTGGATGGCGTGGATGTGTTGGATATCAGCGATGATGCTTTGGCGAGCCACCGCGCTAAATCGATTGGTTTTGTGTTTCAGAACTTCAATCTGATTGGCCGGATCGATGCGTTGAAGAATGTGGAAATGCCCATGATGTATGCGGGCATTCCGGCTAAGCAGCGGAGAAGTCGTGCGGTTGAATTATTGGAAATGGTCGGGATGGGTGAGCGTCTCAACCATGAGCCCAATGAGCTTTCGGGTGGTCAGAAGCAGCGCGTGGCCATTGCTCGCGCGTTGGCGAACGATCCTGAGATCATTCTTGCTGATGAACCAACTGGTGCGTTGGATTCTGCAACGGGCCGGATGGTGATGGATATTTTCCACCAGCTCAACAAGGAGCAGGGCAAAACCATCGTGTTTATTACTCACAACCCTGAGCTTGCTGATGAATCTGATCGGGTGGTCACCATGGTTGACGGGCGCATCATTGGGTCTGAGGTGAAACACTCATGAGCCTTGCAGAATCAATTCTTTTGGCGCTCACCAGCCTGAGAAGCAACAAGATGCGTGCATTGTTGACGCTGTTAGGAGTCATCATTGGTATCGCATCAGTCATCGGAATTTTGACCATTGGTAAAGCCCTGCAGGATCAAACTTTGAATAGTTTGGAAAGCTTGGGCGCGAATGATCTGTCGGCGCAGGTGGAGGAACGCCCCGACGAAGATTCCCCCGAACCCGATATGTTCGCTTTTTCTGGGGCTGCAAACTCTAGTGGCAATCTGATTCCGGAAGAAACAGTTGATACGCTGCGCGATCGTTTCGCAGGCAGCATCACGGGAATCAGCGTTGGCGGAATGGGTACGCAAGGCACTCTCATCGGCGACACCGCAGATCTTAAATCCGATCTCCTCGGCGTCAACGAGGATTATATGTGGATGAATGGCGTCGAAATGAACTACGGCCGCGCCATCACGCAAGACGATGTTGCCGCTCAGCGCCCCGTTGCGGTCATCGCCCCAGACACCTTTAATACGCTTTTCGACGCAAACCCCAACCTCGCTCTGGGGTCCGAAGTAGCTTTTGAACTCAACGGTCAAGAGACATTTTTGCGGGTTATCGGTGTGTATAAAGAAGCCGCAGCAGGTGGACTTGTGGGAAGCAATCCAACCGTCCACACCTACACCCCATATACGGTGGCCAATGACATCACCCACACGGAAGATGGATTGAACACGTTAAGTATCCGTGCAGCTCAGGGCGTAGACCAGGATTCACTTAAGGGTTCACTGCAAACCTACTTCGACGCGCTGTACGCCAACAATGACTCGCACCACGTTGCCATGTTGGACTTCCGTAAACAGATCGAAGAGTTCAACACCATTCTCGGCGCAATGAGTTTGGGTATCTCAGCCATCGGCGGAATTTCCTTGCTTGTCGGTGGCATCGGAGTGATGAACATTATGTTGGTGTCTGTCACCGAGCGAACCCGCGAAATCGGTGTCCGAAAAGCCCTCGGCGCTCGTCGACGTGACATTCGCCTGCAATTCGTCGTTGAAGCCATGATCATTTGTTTCATCGGTGGCATCCTCGGCGTGCTTTTGGGCGGCATTTTGGGATTGATCATGTCCAGCGCTATTGGCTACATTTCCTTGCCACCACTGAGTGGAATCGTGATCGCCTTGGTATTTTCCATGGCTATCGGCCTGTTTTTCGGCTACTACCCCGCCAACAAGGCAGCAAAGCTCGATCCAATTGACGCCTTGCGTTATGAGTAAAAGCCTCGTTTTTAAGGTAGCCACACATCGCACTAGACTGAAGAACTGTGGCTACCTCAAAAATTCTTCTTTATTACGCATTCACCCCGCTCTCTGACCCTAAAGCGGTTCAGCTGTGGCAGCGTGAGCTCTGCGAGTCACTGAATCTTCGTGGCCGCATCCTGATCTCCACTCACGGCATCAATGGAACCGTGGGCGGAGATATTGATGATTGCAAGGCGTACATTAAAAAGACCCGCGAGTACCCAGGTTTCAACCGCATGCAGTTTAAGTGGTCCGAGGGTGGCGCTGAGGATTTCCCAAAGCTCAGTGTCAAAGTCCGCGATGAGATCGTTGCCTTCGGCGCTCCAGATGAGCTCAAAGTGGATGAAAACGGCGTCGTCGGTGGCGGCGTTCACCTGAAACCACAGCAGGTCAATGAGCTTGTGGAAGCCCGTGGCGATGAAGTTGTGTTCTTTGACGGCCGCAACGCAATGGAAGCCCAGATCGGCAAGTTCAAGGACGCTGTTGTCCCTGACGTAGAAACCACTCATGATTTCATCGCAGAAATTGAGTCTGGAAAATACGACGATCTCAAAGACAAGCCTGTGGTCACCTACTGCACCGGCGGAATTCGTTGTGAGATCCTGAGTTCACTCATGATCAACCGTGGTTTCAAAGAGGTCTACCAAATCGATGGCGGCATCGTTCGCTACGGCGAGCAGTTTGGCAACAAGGGCCTGTGGGAAGGCTCCCTCTACGTTTTCGATAAGCGCATGCATATGGAATTCGGCGAGGATTACAAAGAGGTCGGACACTGCATCCATTGCGATACTCCCACCAACAAATTTGAGCACTGCCTCAACGAAGATGATTGCCGCGAGCTCGTGTTGATGTGCCCTGATTGCTTCGCCAATGTTGAGACCCGTCATTGCAAGCGCGAACGCTGTGCAGCAATTGCTGCGGATTTCGCTGAGCAAGGAATTGATCCGCTCGTTACTTCTTAAAAAGGGTATGGTGGCTGGGTATGAGCATCGTTAAGATCAACGCAATTTCCGTACCCGAAGGCGCTGGTGAAGAGCTTGAGAAGCGCTTCGCAGCCCGCCAAAATGCCGTGGATTCCGCTCCGGGATTTGAGGGCTTTCAACTGTTACGCCCTGTTTCCGGTGAAGACCGCTACTTTGTAGTCACCCAGTGGGCTGATGAAGACAGCTATAACGCGTGGCGTGATGCCGAAAAGGCCAAGGGCGGTCATGGCCAGGGAGCCCACGGCTCAGATAAGAAGCCTGTCGCTTCCGGCGCTTCCCTGCTGGAGTTCGAAGTAGTCCTAGGATCTACCGGCGCTAAGTAGGGAAAGAGAAAAGTCGGAACCTTTGAAAGATTCAAAGGTTCCGACTTTTGTCATTTATGTGAAGTTTTTAGTGCCCCAAGATGGACAAGGTGAGCACCGAGGTTCCCCACAGCATGCTGAATGGAATCAAAATCCACAACACGCCCATCCAAGGACGCCAGCGTAGGTAATTTCGGTATTTGTCATAGAGGATCCATGCAGATCCAAGCATGCCACCAAATGCGATGACGCTAGTGGTAATTGGCCACCACAGTTCTGCAGCACGGGAACAAATCCACACGGCCTCACCGGCGTCACAGATGGGACCGCCCTGGAGTCGTGACACCCAGGCCAATACGTATGCAGAAACGAATGTAACTAGTGGAACTGCAAACAGATAAATGAGTGCTTGGCGTGAAGATTTCTTGTTCTTCTCATGCTCCAGCGCTGGGTCTGGCGCATCAGCCAAGGAATCAGGATCGTCCGAGTAGATCCTGGGCCGGTTAGAAAAATCGGCTTCGTCGACTAGATCATTTTCTGGATGCTCTGGTTGGGTGTTCATGAAGTTGTCCTCCTTTGCAGGCATACTTAAGTCTAGTCCTCTGCTGTTGGAGAGCCTAAAGACCGGGATAAATGATGGTCGGTACAGGAGAGTTTCGGATAATTTCCATTGTTTCCGAACCGACAAAGACACGTGAAAGGGTGTCTGTGCGATGGCTTCCCATGCACAGCAGGTCACCTTTCTTCCATCGCAAAGCATCAATTGCACCGCTCCAACCCCAGCCAGAACCGGTTTCACTGCTCACGCTCAAGTTTGGGTGGTCTGTGAGGACGCCATCACGGGCTCGATCAAGCATGGCGAGCGTTAGTTCACGCCACTCGGAGGAAAGCTCAGTGGAAATATCCAAGCTCCGCGACGTTGGTGCGGAAGTAATGCCTGTGGGTGAAAAAGCAAGGATCCGAAGAGGAACGTTCCAATTGGTGGCGAGCTCCGCGGAAGAGCGTAAACCTTGCTCAAAGTCATCGCTTTCATTGGTGAAAGCGTAGTTGACGCGGGTGACACCCTTTTTGGAAAGCTTCACCCCTCGCGGCACAAGTCCTAGTGGGACGGGCGAGGAGTGAAGGAGGGCATCTGCGGTGGAGCTGGCCAGAAAGCGGCCTTTTGGTGCGGTCGCATCAGAGCCAAGCAGAATGAGGTCCGCTTCGAATTCTTCAGCAGCATGGGTGAGCAGCGTGGATTCAGAAGGACCATCTACAAAAACTGAAACATCATCGTCCCATTGGGACTTCTCAACTCCGGCCTCTTTGAGTCCCTTGATCGTGCGACTGCGGTAGTAAGAATCTAAATTCTTATACCACTTATGATATTTTCCTCCGAGCTTACTGATGGAGGAAGACGGCCAAGGGCGTATGAAAGTTGTGATTCCACGAACATTGATGTCTGAAGTACGAGCTAGCCATGCGGCGAACTCAAAAACAGCATCATTTTGTTCACTACGTTTGCCACCCGAATTTTCTTCGGGTCGACAAGAAATAAGTACGCGAAGGGGTTGTTTCATCAAATTCCGGAGTTGAGATGGAGAAAACTGTTAAGAACCGCTGTCGGTCTCTTTCCAGCTACCGTACACCTCTGCAAGCTCAGTAATGATATCCACCAGGTCTTCGGTACGTTCCAGCTGCTCTGGGGTGAGCATTTCAAGGAGTCGAGCCATCTCTGCGTTTCGTTCATTGTTCACGCGCTCAAGCTCTTCGCGTCCATGATCAGTGAGCTGAACCTGCACGCCTCGGCGGTCTTTGGTGTCGCGGATACGCTCAACCAGGTTGAGTTGCTCCAGCTGATGCAGAGCATTCGAAGCGGTTGGCATACGAATATCTTCAAGTTCCGCGATGCGACTAATTCGGGATGGGCCGTTTTCTTCCAGGCGACTCAAAATAGTGAGCTGTGGACCCGAGAGGTCAGAATTCACAGAGCGGCGGAAATAGAGAACGTAGAGTTTTGTCAGCGCGGGTCGCACGCGGACTGCTAGCTCCTCAGCGTTTAAATTAGGCATGCCTGCCAGCATAGCGGTATTGCCAAGTAATTTCCGTTCGATAACCTATCTACGGAAAAAGCAATAATTTGGACAGAAAAAGTACAACTTACCTTGGCGTCACTTGAGAAGTAGCGTGAGCGATAACTCCGAGGCCTTAATTCTGTGCTGTTCCTTATTCACTTAAAAGCAATTCTAAACGATGCTTCTAGAGGGTCGTTTCATTGGTCGGCTTACGGCTACACTTTTTAATCGTGGTGCAATATCAAAATGAGATCAGTCACCAACTAGCTCGTAGGCAGACTCTCCGTCAGTTTCGGGCGGGGTTGGTGCAAAAAGACACAATTTGTGACGCCGAGTTCATCTTGGTGACTGCGAGCAAATATCACGGACACCTCGCAGATTATCCTTGCCCGATTTGTGGCAGCGAGGATCTACGTGTGGTTTTGTGGGTTTATGGCGATGAAATCGGTCGGGCGGCAGGTTCTGCTCGAAGTGAAGAAGAAATCGAACAGTTGGTAAAGAATGGACGGCAGGCAACGGTGCATACTGTTGAAGTATGTCCCACCTGCAAGTGGAATCACCTGCTTAAGGCGGAAACCGCGACGGCCAGCTGATTCTCAGATTCAGATGAATAGGCTTAGGCGCAGTATTCTCTACAGCACAAGCTTCAGATAAGAACCAGATCTGATTGAACGGAAACACCAGTTGACGAATAGTAAAAATCCTCCTGCCAAAAAGAGCAGCGGCAAAAGGCGCTTAAAGAGCGACTCTAAGGGCTACGCTGTAAGAAACACCATCATTGGTGCCATTGTTGCTGTCATTTTGATTCCAGTAATGGTCTTCATGGGTGCTTACATCATGGTTGATGTTCCAGAACCGGAAGAGTTGGTTTCACCCCAGGTTTCGCAGATTTACGCATCTGACGGTGAGACTGAATTGGCACGCATCGTTCCTCCAGAAGGCAACCGCCAGATGGTGACGATCGATCAGGTGCCTGACACTGTGAAAAATGCGGTGGTGGCTGCGGAAGACCGAGAGTTTTACACAAACCCCGGTTTTTCCATTACTGGCTATGCCCGAGCAGCACTTGGCGTAATCACTGGTGATTCTTCAGCGGGTGGTGGTTCCACCATTACTCAGCAGTATGTGAAGAAGGCTGTGGTTGGTGATGAGCGTTCGCTGATCCGTAAGGCTAAGGAATTGGTCTATTCCGCGAAGATGGCCAATGAGTGGTCTAAGGACGAGGTCCTTGAGGCTTATCTCAACACTGTGTACTTCGGTCGAAATGCCTATGGTGTGCAGGCTGCAGCTCATGCATTCTTTGATAAGCCAGTAGAAGAGCTCACGGCTGCTGAGGGCGCAGTGCTGGCGGCCAGTATTCAGCTGCCAAGCCAGTTGGATCCTTGGACAAATCCAGTTGAGGCGGAAACGCGTTGGAACTATGTCATGGACGGCCTGGTGGAAATTGGCGCTATCTCGGCAGAGGAGCGCGCAGTTGCTACCTACCCTGAAACCACTGACCCTGCGTCCAACAGTGCGTACACCGAAGCCACCGGCACTAATGGTTTGATTAAGAACCAAGTGATGGCGGAGTTGTCTGAGCTTGGTATCACTGAGGATGATGTGCAAACCCGTGGTTTGCAGGTCACCACCACCATTGATCCAAAGACTCAGGAAGGTGCCGTTGAAGCGGTACAAAACCAGTTGGATCTTCTGTCTGAGAACAACCGTGCAGCGGTAGTCTCCATTGATCCTTCTAATGGTGCGGTTCGTGCTTATTACGGCGGCGAGGATGCGACTGGTTGGGACTTTGCAAACGCTCCGCTTCAGACCGGTTCTACATTCAAGATCTTTGGTCTGGCAGCAGCACTTCAGCAAGGTATTCCACTGTCTCAGCCATACAGCTCTGCGCCGGTGACTGTGGGTGATGCTCAAATCGGAAACGTCGGTGGCAGCGGTTGTGGTTCCTGTTCCATCGAGCAGGCGTTGTTGCATTCTTACAACACCAGCTTCATTCGTTTGCAGCAGGATCTGGAAAATGGTTCACAGGATACTGCGGACATGGCGCATGCTTTGGGTATCGCGAAGTCTTTGCCAACTATCCCTGAGACACTGACTGAAAACGGAGAGACCCCTTATGAGGGCATCATCTTGGGTCAGTATGAGTCCCGCCCACTTGATATGGCTTCTGCGATGGCAACTATCGCTAATGAAGGTGTCTGGCACCGCCCGCACTTCGTGTCCAAGGTGGAGACTGTCAGCGGTGAGGTTCTCTACGAGTTCGAGGATGGCGACGGCGAGCGTCGTGTTTCTGAAAAGGTTGCACTGAATCTGCTCAAGGCCATGGGGCCAATCGCTGCATACTCCAACGGAAACGCTCTGGCTGATGGCCAGGTTTCTGCATCCAAGACTGGTACCACTCAGCTTGGTGATACCGGTGCAAACAAGGATGCGTGGATGTTGGGTGCGGCACCTCAGCTAGCTACTGCGGTGTGGGTCGGAACTGCTGATAACACTGCATTGTATAACACCTGGGGTGGCAGTATGTATGGTTCTAACTCCCCTGCCACGATCTGGAAGCAGACCATGGATAACGCCCTCGAGAACTCCCCTCTCGAAACTTGGGATATCGCTCCAGCATTGGGGTACGGTAACCCACCAGTTCCGGAATATGTGTGGACTCCAAGTCCAAACATCGCGACTAATGATCCAGAAGGAGCAACCGAGGAAGCTCCAGTGGAGGATCCAAATGCAGTAATCGATACCCCTGCTGTAGATCCCACTGCACCTGCAGAGGAGACCGGTAACGGTCAGGTAGAAATCCTGCCGGGGCTGACTATCCCGGGAGATCTCTTAGGGATCGGCTAAAATCCGGTCGTAGCCTAAACGACCTTAAAAAGGAGCCGACCGCCGATGGACCAGAAATTGGACCAGCAGAAGGTAGACCGCGTATCGCCCGGTGATAGTGAACCGGTGGCACGGGATTTTATCAATGCAATCGGCGGTCGGTTTGGTCGTTTTGCGCAGGTGGGCACTCAGCGGTTCTGGACTCCCCTGCGTGTTTTGATCACCACTTCCCTGGTGTTTTTGGCCATGGGGTTTTTAACAAAAGCCAATTGCATCCAGGGTTCTAGAGGTACTGATGGTGTGGTTTCTTTGAACTGGTCGGGAAGTCGCCAGTACACCTCAGCCTGTTACAACGACATCGTTCCGCTCTATGGGGGGCGCGGAATTGATGCGCCAGGTTTCCCTTATGCCTTTTCGTGGCAGGAAGGTGATCTCACCAGGTACATGGAGTACCCGGTGTTGGGCGGAATTTTCCAGTGGATTTGTGGCATTATCACGCGGTTTTTGTACCCGGTTGTTGATGTCATTCCGTTTCATACGCTGCCTGAATCTGGTCTTTATTTCATCGTCACCGCGCTTGCGTTGGCGTTCTTTTGGGTGTTGGTCATCCGCATGATGGTGGAGCTCACTGGCAATCGAGTGTGGGATACCGTCCTTGTTGCGGCGTCTCCCCTGGTTGCTGTGCATGCGTTTACCAACTGGGATACTCCAGCCATTGCGGCGGTGATTGGTGCGATGCTTGCGGTGAAACGCGGAAACCCCTTGGTTGCGGGTGTGCTGATCGGCGCGGGTACGGCGTTCAAATTGTGGCCGCTTTATCTTCTTGGTGCGTATTTGGTGCTGGCGGTCAAGAATAAGAATCTCAAGCCGTTTATCACCATGGCTGCAGCGGCTGCGGTGACATGGCTCGTGGTGAATGTGCCAGTGATGATCGCGTACCCCAAGGCGTGGAATGAATTCTTGCGCCTGAACCGGGAGCGTGGTGCGGAGTGGACCACGATTTACCAGGTCATCGACCGTAATTTGCCGATCAATTTGAATGATCCAGTGCTGCTTAATGTGCTGAGCTTCGGCTTGTTTGGTGCATCGTGTGTGGCCATTTTGATCCTTGGGCTCAAGGTGCAGCGCACTCCCCGAGTCGCTGAGCTGGCCTTTTTGATTGTCGCGGCGTTTTTGCTGTTTAACAAGGTGTGGAGTCCTCAGTATTCACTGTGGCTGGTCCCGTTGGCTGTTCTGGCATTTCCTCAGTGGAAAGTGCTGTTCCCGTGGATGGTTACAGACGCCATGGTGTGGCCAATTTTGATGTGGCACATGCTCGGCACGGACAACAAGGGACTCCCCCATGAAATGTTGGATCTCATCGTGATTTCCCGAGATGCCTTCATTGTGGTCATGATAGTAGGTGTAATCCGGCAGATGCTCGGACGACGTGCAGATCCGGTGATGGATGCGCACGCCGGGCGCGATTTGTTGGCCGGGCCCTTCGGCGCAGGCGAGCGTCGAAAAGCATTGAAGGAAGTAAGTTGAGCACAACAGTTTTGCTGGTCACCATGGTCAGCGTTTTTGTGGGTTTTCTCTGTTTCGGCGGCGCGTTTGCCAGCTTCATGTATAAGAAATCGAATAAGCAGATTTGGACGCTGTTCAGCATCGCGATTGTGCTGATCACGGTGATTCCGGTGACGATTGCGGTTTTCTGGGCCACCACGCCCGCCTAAAAGATTTTGCTTTTCGACGTCTCCCTCCTCCCGTGGGAACTTTCCTCTAACTAAGTGCGTTAAGGAAGGTAGAAAGGCAGGTAACAGATGAAAAAATCTAAGACTTCAACCACCTTTGTAGGCATGCTCGCGGCTTCAGCTTTGACGTTGGCAAGCATCTCCACCGCTGAAGCGAGGCCGCTGGAAGCAGAGCATAACTTCCATGCGGGAACTGTGAACGAAAACGCATAAATCAGGAATCGACATTTCCGCGCGTTTGGTGTACCTTGAATAGGTTGCTGACGCAACGACCCTCCTGCTATGCCAACGACGGCATGGCCGAAAAAACAATTACTAGACCATAGGAGGTGATGAGGTCCGTGCGTCAATACGAACTTATGATCATTCTCGATCCTTCTCAGGATGAGCGCACTGTTGCCCCGTCCCTGGATAAATTCCTCGAGGTTGTCCGCAAGGACAAGGGTGACGTTGTGAAGGTTGATGTTTGGGGCAAGCGCCGTCTTGCATACCCAATCGACAAGAAGGAAGAGGGCGTTTACGCCGTCGTCGATCTCAAGTGTGAGTCTGCGACCGTACTCGAGCTCGATCGTGTTCTGAACCTGAATGATGGTGTCCTGCGCACCAAGGTTCTGCGACTCGACAAGTAAAGAACTTTAAGGCTCTAGAGAGGTAGTTGAAGGATTATGGCAATCGGAGATACTAACATCACCGTCGTTGGCAACATTGTTGCTGACCCGGAACTCCGCTTCACCCCATCGGGTGCAGCAGTGGCTAACTTCCGCATTGCATCAACTCCCCGCTCGTTCAACCGCCAAACCAACCAGTGGGAAGACGGCGAAGCCCTCTTTCTCACCGTTAACGTTTGGCGTCAGGCAGCTGAAAACGTTGCAGAGTCCCTGTCCAAGGGTATGCGCGTTATCGTCACCGGTCGCCTCAAGCAGCGCTCCTATGAAACCCGTGAGGGCGAAAAGCGCAGCGTTTTTGAGGTCGAAGCGGATGAAGTCGGACCATCACTAACATTTGCCAAGGCAGATGTCCAGCGCACACCGCGCGGTGGAAACTCTGGCGGAAACTACGGTGGCGGCAACCAAGGTGGTGGCCTCGGTGGAAACCAAGGCAACCAGCAAGGTGGATTCAGCAACCAGAACTCTGGCGGCTTCGGTGGAAACCAAGGCAACCAGCAGCAAAGCAACCAGGGCGGATTTGGTGGAAACCAAAACCAGTCCCAGGGTAACAACTTCAACCAAGGTGGATTTGGCGGAGGCAGCCCACAGGCAGCACCGGACAATGACCCTTGGAATTCTGCACCACCAGCTGGCTCCGGCGGGTTCGGCGGCGCAGACGATGAGCCACCGTTCTAAAGCTTTTCTTTTCTAAAACATTCACAAACACTCAAAAACCACGAAAGGCAGGGATCATGAAGCTGATCCTCACCGCCGCCGTTGAAAACCTTGGTGTCGCTGGCGACATCGTAGAGGTTAAGAACGGCTACGGACGTAACCTGCTGCTCCCCCGTGGCCTGGCAATCGTAGCCACCCCGGGTGCTGAGAAGCAGATCGAGGGCATCAAGCGTGCCCAGGAGGCTCGCGAGATTCGCGACCTCGACCACGCTCGCGAAGTTAAGGTAGCACTGGAAGCACTTGAAGGTGTTACCATTGCAGTCCGCACCTCCGAGAGCGGAAAACTGTTCGGCTCCGTTAAGACTGACGACATCGTCGACGCAGTCAAGGCAGCCGGCGGCCCGAACCTGGACAAGCGTGCCATTGTTCTCCCGAAGAACCTGGTTAAGACCACCGGTAAGTACCAGGTAGAAGCAAAGCTCACCGACGGAATTGTTTCCCGCGTGAAGTTTGAGGTCGTCGCAGCGTAACGACAACGCGCACGCGACGGCGGTGATCTACCCACAGAAGAGGTAAATCACCCAACGACAACAGCATTCTTCAGCCCCACTCCAAACAGCAGGAGTGGGGCTGAAGTATTTTTTATCTAACACACTTTGACAAATATACAAGGGATATTTTCCCGAATTTAAAGTTATCCCAGGCCTGTGGATAACTGTGAGTAATTGTGGATAGTTAACCTTCTATTCTCTTTCTGTATAACCCCTGCTTAGGCCTATTGTCGGTGAGTTTGGGACACTAAAACCGCAGGTGAGAATAGTTATCCACCGATTGAGACTAGTTATCCACAGTGTGACACGCCGTCGTGACCTGCAGATATGACTCAATTCATGTCAATTGTGGGGAAGTTATCCACAAGTTATCCACAGGCGTGGAGTGCAAATGTGTGCAACTTTTAAAAACTGTGGATAATTAGGGTTGTTAACCTAACGCTCTGTGGATTGTTTTTGTAAAAGAATGTGTCTGTACGGCTTGTTGAGTTGGAAATCACAAAGCCTCGGGGTGGGGGCTTTCGTGCCTTCTGGAAAGGCCTATGCAGGGGCTAGAGTGAACTTAGAATCAGATTGGGGAAAAGAAAATGGCTACAGATACACACGCCGCAAGTTTTGATGATGACTACGTACCTCCACAGGAGCCAAGCGATTCCTTCGCGGATGACGCACACGTAGATGTCCCTGCTCCGGCGTTTGAAGATTTCTCCCCGGCCCAGGCCTTTGGTCAGGGAACTAGGGGAGGAGACTCTCAGGGCTTCAAGAAGAGGGGTCGCAAGGACGAGTCCCGTGAATACCGAGACTTCCGCCAACCTCCCTATGACAATGACGCTGAGATGGGCGTGCTGGGCGCGATGCTGCTCAGTCCGACCACGGTCATCGACATTCTGGATATCCTCACCCCAGAAGACTTCTACAGGCCGTCCCACCAGCTGATTTTCCAGGCGATCATTGACCTGTTCAGTGACAACCGTGATATTGACCCCGTGATTGTCTCCGGTCGCCTCGATCGAACCAACGATCTGGACCGCGTCGGCGGTGGCGCGTACCTCCACGACCTCATCCAGTCCGTTCCCACCGCAGCCAACGCGCGCTACTATGCGGAAATCGTTTCGGAAAAGGCAGTGCTTCGCAGGCTTGTCGACGCCGGCACCCGCGTCGTCCAGCTCGGCTACGAGGGCGATGAAGGCGCCGAAATTGACGCGGTGATTGACCGCGCGCAGCAAGAAGTCTTCGCCGTTTCCCAAAAGAATCAGAGCGAAGACTATGCAGTCCTAGCCGATATTCTGGATGAAACCATGGCTGAGCTGGAAATGCTCAACGACGGCGGCATCGCCACCGGTATTCCAACCGGCTTCAAAGATCTCGATGACCTCACCAACGGTCTGCGCGGTGGCCAGATGATCATCGTTGCAGCTCGTCCTGGTGTGGGTAAATCCACCATCGCCTTGGACTTCATGCGTTCGGCATCCATCAAGAACAACATGGCGTCTGTCATTTTCTCCTTGGAAATGTCCAAGTCAGAGATCGTGATGCGTTTGCTCTCTGCAGAAACAGAAATCCGCCTGGCTGATATGCGTGGTGGAAAGATGGATGAAACCGCATGGGAAAAGATGGTGCAGAAGTTAGACAAGGTAGCCCAGGCACCTTTGTTCATCGATGACTCCGCGAACCTCACCATGATGGAAATCCGCTCCAAGGCCAGAAAGCTGAAGCAGAAGCATGATCTGAAAATGATCGTGGTGGACTACCTCCAGCTGATGAGCTCCGGTAAACGCGTGGAATCCCGTCAGCAGGAAGTCTCCGAGTTCTCCCGTCAGCTCAAGCTGCTGGCCAAAGAACTCGATGTGCCGTTGATCGCGATTTCCCAGCTGAACCGTGGACCTGAATCCCGTACCGATAAGCGACCACAGCTTGCTGACCTTCGTGAATCCGGCTCGCTGGAGCAGGACGCCGATATCGTTATGCTGCTATACCGCCCAGACTCCCAGGATAAGGACGACGAGCGCGCGGGCGAGGCCGACATCATTTTGGCTAAGCACCGTGGTGGCCCGATCGATACCGTCCAGGTGGCGCACCAGCTGCACTATTCACGTTTTGTGGACATGGCGCGCGGTTAAGAAAAGTTCATTTTTCTAAAGGCAGTGACTCCGATGTGGGGCACTGCCTTTAGTGATTCTAAGTCACTCAGCCCAGGCAATCCTATCTTTGGCAAGACTTACCGACATAGACTGACCTGCAAAGTTGTTCTAGAATAGCCATATCGTTGACGTAGAGATATGTTGCGATATATCGTTAACTTCAGTTCAAGAACAGGAGATAATGATATGCATTTTGAAGAACTAAACAATGAATCTTGTGGATCACGCGGATCCGGAGAATTCAGGGGAAGGCCGGGCAGGCGTCATGCTCAACGGCACGCTGAAGGGCACGGACATGGACATCATCACGGCAGGCGACCCGGACGTGGTCGCGGTGGACGTGCTGGCAGAGGCGATCTGCGCAATGTGATTTTGGTGCTGCTGGAAGCTGAGTCAATGCACGGCTACCAGATCATCACCACCATCAGTGAGCAAACAGAAGGTAACTGGACTCCAAGCCCAGGAACCATCTATCCAACCTTGTCCATGCTTGAAGATGAAGGCCTGATTTCCATCTCCCATGAAATGGGCAGAAAAATGGCGCGCCTTACAGAAGAAGGCGCGCAGGAAGTGGCAAAGAACAAGGATGCGTGGGGATCAATTCTGGAGGCTTATCGCAATCCAGAATCCCGAGAGGTGCGGGTGTTTAACATTCGCTCTGAGTTTCACAAGGTCAGGGAAGCAGCGAAAGCTGCTCCCGACGATAAAGCAGAGCAAATAATCGAGATTTTAAGGAGAGCAGCAGATGACATCAAGAGACTATAACCCCAGTACCATGCAGCTGCGCGAAGATATCGTGGTCACCCGCACCCAGGGTGCCACGGTTATCGCGAACCTGCCCCGCAATTTGGAGGACTTCCGCCAGGCGCAGAAACGCACCATCGTTGGGCAGGTGAAAAACTGGTGGAAGGATCTCACTAATCAGCGAGAGACTTACCCTTCTGCTCAGGCAGCGTAAACGCCGCAATCGCTGCGATCGCAAACGCGGTGGCAAAGAGAGCGAACAAAGCAATTGGTCCACCAAAAGCAATCACTGGCGGAACAATGAGCGGAGCGATGATGGAAGCAATGCGCCCGAATCCCGCGGCAGCACCCGTTCCAGTTCCACGGACATTAGTGGGATAAAGCTCCGGCCCAATGGCATACAGTGCGCCCCATGCGCCCAGGTTGAAGAAGGATAGTAAACAACCTGCGACCAGGATCTGCCACTCCACATTTGCCAAGCCGTAGAGCGCTGCAGAGATAGCAGAACCAACCAGGAACGTGGCCAATGTGCTGCGACGGCCCCACTTTTCAATCAACCACGCTGCAACCGCATAGCCTGGAAGCTGAGCCAAGGTGATGATCAGAGTGAATTGGAAAGACTTCACGAGGGTGAAACCGTCGGCAACCAGCAGCGATGGAATCCAAATGAAGGCTCCGTAGTAGGACAAGTTGATGCAGAACCACACGATCCACAGCGCGACGGTGCGCTTGCGCAAAGCAGCTGACCAGATGGATACGGAACCCTCGGCAGCGTTGTCATGAACCACAGCGGTGGTGGCATCGGCAGCTTTACCTTCGGCAGCGGCAGCTTCTTCGAAGGAAACAACGATGGCTTCTGCTTCGTCGTGCCGGCCTTTCTTCTCCAGGAAACGTACTGATTCTGGAAGTCCGAGACGGACATACACCGCGTAAATTGCAGGGACACAGCCAAGAGCTAACGCCCAACGCCAACCATTATCGGATCCTGCCACGACAAAGGTTCCGACGATTGCAGCCATGATCCAGCCCAGCGCCCAAAACGCCTCCAGGATAACGACCATGCGGCCACGAACTTTTCGTGGAGAAAACTCGGAAATCAGAGTGGATGCAACGGGGAGTTCAGCGCCCAGGCCAAGTCCAACGACGAAGCGCAGCGCCATCAACATTGCCAGCGACACTGAAAGCGCCGACGCGCCAGTGGCAACGCCATAAACTAGCAAAGACAACGCAAAAACTTGTCGACGCCCCAACTTGTCCGCCAGCAAACCGCCCAGCGAAGCGCCGATGGCCATGCCAACGAAACCGATGGATCCGAGCAGGGAAGTTTCAGTAGGGGATAGGCCCCAATGAGTGGCCAACGCAGCCATGACGAAAGAGATCAGTCCGACATCCATGGCATCCAATGCCCAGCCGATACCTGAGCCGCCAAGAATCTTTTTATGTTTGGAAGTTACGGGCAGTCGATCGAGCCTGTCATTCCGGGTTAGGTTCATGCCCGAAAAGATTACTCGCTGTGACACAAAATATTTGCCTTTAAAATCAGAAGTGGGCGTCGATAAGCAAAACCCGTACACGCAAACGGCCACCCCGGCTGAGCGCACAAGCGCTACCGTGGGTGGCGGTCAAAAAAATAGGCGCCCCATTTTGGGGGTGGCAATCTCATCGGAATCGATGAGATGAATGTGTAATTGTGCTACCGCCCAGAAACTTTGTAGCCCGCGTTCGCGACAGCCTCAATGATTTCCTCGTCAGTGAAACCTTCACCAGTCACCGTGACGCGGCCGGTCTCAATATCAATATCCACACCCTGGGTGCCCGCAACAATGCCGATTTCATCCTCTACGGAAGCTACACCGTTTGCGCAGGTCAAACCCTCGACGTGGTAATTTTTGGTACTCAAAATTCTCTTCCTTCCGATGTGATGAAATCCAGCGGACTCTGAAACGTGTCCACCGTCCAATGTACGATGTGCAGTGAATCAGACGAGCTGCCGGTCAATGAAGAAAATCCTTGGCCGGGAATAACTACAGTCCGCTGAAAGTTGGTCTATATATAGACCTTACAAATCTTGAACGGAGATTCTTAATGGCAACCATCGATGTAACCGAAGAAACATTTGAGAGCACAGTTACCGGCGACGGAATTGTCCTCGTAGACGCATGGGCATCCTGGTGCGGACCTTGCCGCCAGTTCGCCCCAACCTACGAGAAGGTTTCCGAAACCCACACCGACGCAACCTTCGCCAAGCTTGATACCGAAGCAAACCAGGGCCTGGCTGCAGCACTGCAGATCCAGTCCATCCCAACTCTGATGGTTTTCCGCGACGGCATCATGGTCTACCGCGAAGCCGGCACCATGCCAGCTCCTGCACTGGATGATCTGGTCAACCAGGTTAAGGCACTCGACATGGATGACGTTCGTCGCCAGGTCGCAGAGCAGCAGGGTTCTGCAGAGGCATAAGCTTCCAATTGTGTTTTGGTGAAAACCGCTGAGGAGAACTTCTTCTCGGCGGTTTTCGTCCTTTTTGGGAGCTTTGGGGTCTTGCGGCTTTTGAGGCTTTTGTGTCTGTTGCGGGGTTTTGGGGATGGCTGATTTGGTGGCGATTTAAGGCGTCGAAAATGTCGAAGGGGCCAGAGTGTGGGTTTGGCCTCCTTAGACCGTTTGAAGCGAATCTAGAGGGGCACTTTTTCTGAGGTCAGGGTGGGATTTTGGGTGTTGTTGCAAAGTTGGGGCAGTAGGAAGAGCGACGTGAAATAATCACAGCCATGGGTATCTTCTCCGGTCGTCATTTCCCCGTGAGATCATTCTGTGGGCAGTGCGCAGGTCACTGCCGCTACGGGGTGAGCTGACCTAAGATCTGGAGGAAATGATGACTTCAGCGGGGCGTGCCGGTCGATCACACCATGATCTACCGCTGGGTCCAGAAATACGCCCCTGAGCTGGACAAGCAAACACGGTGGTACCGGCAGGTGCCTGACTGGCAGGCCAGTTCCTGGCGGGTGGATGAGACCTA